>Ga0136643_10002284_pt1 | contig 24696 bp, 13 predicted proteins | sample TergutLab28metaG_FD_96883 | JGI IMG/M metagenome (GOLD analysis project Ga0136643, IMG submission 96883) | Labiotermes labralis P1 segment gut microbial communities from Petit-Saut dam, French Guiana - Lab288 P1 (version 3) (version 3) | ecosystem: Host-associated > Arthropoda: Insects >... | reverse complement strand
TTGTATTGTATTGTATTTATTCATCGTTCATCAAATCCTTACAAGGCATATACCTACTGGATATTGAACTTGTCATATATAGAAACAATAATGGAAAACTATGAATTACAATTATAGTGAAAATTGTGAAAATATTTGGATATTTCCTTATATACATGTTGGTGTGGAACACTTAAAAAGAATTTTGTGATTTTGTGAGTCAAGTATCAACAAATATTACATTTTGCTAATGTGTGGTAATTATCAGTGCTTCTCACCTTAGAAAGGGTGCTTGAACTATGCCTGTCACTGTCATCTTTTACGTAAGAAAGAAAAATGAGTGTGAAATCAGGGAAGGTTTAATATGTGTGATTTGTCACACACTTGGTACAGACAAGAAATATGTATCAAATTTTAGCTTGTTAACTGCAAGGGAAGAGAACACTTGAAGGATATAAGCATGGATGGGAGGGTCAAATTAAAAATCTTTGATAAATATAGTGTGGCAATATAAACTGTATTCAACTGGCTGAGAATTTGATCCAATGTCAGGCTTTTGTTAAGTATTGTAATGAACAGAGATTTTAAGTTTTCTGGGATTTAACACCATGCTGATGTGTAAGTACTTACAAGCGTTTCAGTAGCAGGAAGCCCAGATATTTTGGTAACTCTTTACAAATTGACATGTTGCAATGCCCCAGACATTGTGTCATACAACATCACTTTAGTGTATGAAATTTACATATTTCAGACTGTAGTCTACAGACTGAAATAATAATAAAATTGCTACAGTTTAGCATTTCATTCACCTTCCAAATAAAGAGCAATAAACTCCATGTTTCGAAAGACATTCATGTCATTTATTCACTAATTTTGCATAATGTTATCACTCTGATTTACAAAACATTTATGATTTTTTTGTCTCTACGTTTTTAACATCCTGCAATGAGCAGTTTAGTTTACCTTGTGGTGCTGAAAGGTTTGCTGAGGTATGCCAATAAGTGAGGTGGGTTCCCTTTGTTCTCACATGTTGTGAATACCGGTAAGGTGAGAGAGAGAACAGCTGGTCACTGTTTTAATAAATGTTATAGAATCTGAATTATTTTTCAGATGGAGCGAGATGATACCTTGACTGAAATTGAAATACTGAAAGATAAGGTAGAGAAAGCCCAACTTGCAATGCAGAAAGCAACAGAAGATAAGGATGTAGCAAATAAGGAATTTGAAAGAATCCTTGAAAAGTTTGACAGGTAAAAGAAGTGTTATTGTCAGCAAACAAATGTTATAACCTTCATATGATAAAGACAGTTTAAGCAGCTAGCTATGTAACTAACTCTATGGATTGCAGTCCTGCTTGAAAAGCTGTTAGTCCCTCACCTAGTTTACAAATTGCTTGTATGTTATGAAAGGCAAAAACTTGGTATAATCTATGCTCCTCTCCAACTGATTTCTTGAAAACCCATTTAAATGTCATTCATCTGTGCGTAGGTCTCCCAAGTTGTCTCTTACCTTCACATGTACCCACCAACACCCTGTATGAGCCTCTCACCTCCCCCACACATGACACATGTCTTGCCCGTGTCATTCTTGTTTCATCACCCAAACAGTATATGGTGAAGAGGGCAGATCATAAAGTTTCTCATTATGTGGCCTTCTCCACTCCCCTATTGCCTCATGGATCTTAGGCCCAGATATCTTCCTCATACCATTTTCTCAACACCCCGCAGCCTTTGAAGCATCACTAATACGTACCAGGCCTTTTTCCATTATCACTGAACAACAGTACTCACAAGTATCTTCATTGTTATGGTTTCAATGCTCCTGGTCTGTTACTGCATTTTGTGTTTGAGGTGTATGTGTTCTGTTTCACACATGTGATTCATGATGACTTATTGGTTTTAGTTTAGTCACTCATTGTTTGAATTAGTGTTTTCACCTGATTCGAAACATGGTGAGTGTGTTCAGTGACAATGGGAAAAGTCTAGATACATTTTATTGGTGTTTCACGTGTTAAACCATTGTCAAACGATCATGTGGTACTCTCAGTTTTGTTACTCCCTGAAGGTGCAGACTGCATTTTGCACTCGTGTAAAACAACGGGTAAAATTATGCTTCCATATATTCTAAGCTTTATATTATTGGGCAACAAACGGGAAGATAAAAGATTCTGGATTAAATAATTGCAGGCATTCCATGAATTTAATCTTCTCTTAATTTCTGCAAGCATTCATATTTCATTTGTTAGTGTCATTTTCAGATATTTAAAGTTTGCACATTTTCAAGGATTTGTCAATGAAACATCAACCTGTGTTTGGTTTTCCCAGTATTTACTTCTAGACTAACATTATTATTGACAATTAATAAAGGTTCTGTGTTTTACCACATAGGATTTATGTTTTCAGAAGCCAGTATGTACCATTCAGTTTGAATCCCTTGTACTTTTCTTGAACCTCTGTAATGGCATATGCTAAAGCTAAGTTGTAAAGCAGTGGTGATAAAGCAACTCCTTTTTACAGAGCAATCTGAATATGAAACATTTGGGACAAATATTTGTCTTTCCAGACTTAAATGTTTTCATTAATCTATCAGTTTCATCTGGATACCAAACACAATGTGCTTATTATACAAAACCTCCTCTCCGCCTGCATTTTGCAGTTTATAATAGCTGATGCACTGCCCTGTTGCATTCCCATTCTTTCTAAAGTATTTAATGACTACAGAGTATATGATCAGTAGTAGATATGCCATGTCAAAATCCACACTGATGATCCCCAGTAATTTTGTCTACAATTGGAGTTAACCTTGAGAGAAAAATATCCAATAATATTTTTTATGTAGTTGTTAATGCTGATATGCCTCAATAACAATAGTCTGTCATATCACCCTTCTTGTAAACAGGTTCAGTGATTGGCTTATTCCACTGTTGAGGCAATTCTTCATTATTCCAAATCAGTATGTGTATCTCAGAATGCAATTTCCTGCCTTCTGCCTTACTTAGTTCTGCTGCAATTTCATTCTCATGATTTACATCTTCAAGGCTTTTCAGTAGCCATCTGAACCACAGAGGTACTGGGCTCAGGCACAAGTAACTCTGCTGTTTATGTTTAAGACTGCATATTGTTAACTCCCATGTACATTTAGCAACTGAAAAAAATTGTCCTCTGCTCATTCAAAATACTGTGGGAGTCTGCCAGCAGATCACCCTTGTTCAGTTTATTGATGGTCCTTTACCGGCTTCTGATATCCTTGTTTTTACTGTTAGTTTCAGGTTTATTAAATTTACCTCTCAAAAATTCTTGCCTTTATTCCTGAAATCTGTACTAAGGTCATTTCTCACATTGTTGATGAGCATTAATATGGCTTGGGTCCTGTTGCCACACAGCAATACAGGCTGCTTCTGTTGCTGTACCAATTAGCACATTCTTCATCAACAGATGATTTATTTTTGTACTGACCTAGACTCTCTTTAGCTGAGATCTTGATATTCCCTCAAATATTTTCGCAAGCCCTGTTTGTGTCCATATTATCATCTAAGTTCTCAAGTTGCAGAAGTCTTCTGTAACTTCCACCTTGTTCAGCTTCCTCAGTTTGAATCTCTCCATATCAAACTTCTGAGATGCTAATGTACATACTGACAATCTGTCCTCAAAATTTGCAATTAACGGTCAGTTCCTTTGAAAATCAGGCACCAAGTATGTGTGAATGCCATCTCTTGTCTGTCAAGATGTGATCATTCTAAATGTGAGTCCATCAGGAGATGTCCATGTGTTAGGAGTGTTTTTGTGCAAGAACATAGTGCTCTTGACAATTAGATTTTTTGGGGTGACAAAGTTTTTTATTCTAACATCATTTTTGTTACTACTTTCATGTAAACTCCCTCTGCCCATTATCTGTTCAAAAATATCTTCTGTCCCCAGTTTTCCATTCAAGTCTTTTGACTGACTTTTTTTATGGCACTTAGTGAAGGAATGAAGTACCTGGTCTGATTCACCATAGGAACTGTCCTTTGAGTCATCACTTCTCTCCTCATGGGGGGGGGGCATGCAGGTTCAGAACAACAACAACAAACAAACGAACACAAAAAACACCAGCAATTTCATAGCACTCTACATGACTTCCTGTAACTAACAAATTTGTTGTTGTAGCTACTAATGTGATTCTCCTGTGTACAATAATTTCCACACCTAATTTACGATTTTTGTATTCTTGTTATTAAAAGAGTATTATCCTCTGCTTGTTCAGTGAAAGTAATGGCACAGGAAATGCATTTGCTGTAGGCACAACTGCATGCTGAGGTGCTGCCAGCTGATGTGTTGAGTCTCAGTTGCCAGTTGACAGTCATTAGGTGGTCGTGAATGTGAGTTGCAGTCGTTACTGGGGGGTCTTATTTATTGCTGGAAGGGTCACAGTGTAGGGATCAGAAGACAAGCCATTGTAACTTGGAGTCTACTGCATATGGGGCATTAGAGATACAGGATGTTTCTATAATTTCAAAGAGGGTTGCTGTGTGAGTGAATTTGCTGCATAGCATGGCAGTTAACTTGATGAGTCTCATTCCCTGCCTCATAGTTCTATACCATGTCACATTCATATTTGGTGTCCTGGCTAAACAAATATACATATATGTCAGTGACTGGCCACCTTTTGTAATGTATTACCTCTTCTGTTGGCACCATCCACCAATTTTTTCTAATATTATTCCTTAGTAACTGTTTTTCTGAACAACTCATATTCTTTAGCTTAGCGTAAACCATGCCCTCTGTGATCTAAGCTTGTTCCCGCCTTAAAAAAACATTTACTTTGGATTTCCTTAAATTGCATTCAAATTCCACTCTTTATAATATTCATTTGCCTGATCATAAATAAGCCCACTTTAGGCCTTTCCTTCTTACTTCTATCTGCCTGATCCATAGCTCTTCTCCTGCCACTCATATCATTTATCTGCCTGATCTGTAGCTTTGACAGGCCAGTAAAATTGAAACATGTCACTGCTACATTTTTCAGATGCAGAAATTCTGTAATGGTCAAACCTCATGTCATTGGGATCATTCAGTGTTTGGACATTTGTACATCATCCTTGTGTACAACAAAGTTATTCACTGTGTTTTTCAGTGGCAGTGTCTTCACTCTCAGGCTCAGCTGTGTGGGTGTTGCACTCACTATTTTAACTAAATATATTGCTTTAAGTTTACTGTAAACATGGTTACTGGAGAAAGTCTGAGAAGTGAATAATTCAGAATGTATTGTACCATCATCTGAACACTACTGTATTCTTATTACTGCTTCATGCAAATTCTTTTTTACTTATGCAGCATGTAGTGTCATCTGTGGACAGATGTTTGGGTCACCCCTCTCATTTGAGTTACAAAATCTGGTGCTTTATTTTCACCAGAACTTAAACAAAACCAAACACCCACTTACACTGTTCAGTGGTGATGGAAGTAGCAGTAGAAGAGGAGGGACAATGGTGATGACTGGCAGAGAATTTTGAATGTGGAAAATCAGGACATAGTTAAAAAAAATATGATAGGCAGAATAAAATGAATTGGGGCAGTTGGTCAAGGGTGTTGAAGGAGGAATTTGAAAAATAGGGTTAACATTTTTTTGGAAGGGTAAGCTGGAGAATGTTAACAGGATATATATGGTATTCTGAAGAAGGTGCAATGATGCTGGAAGAGAAACATGTTTATGATAGTAGACAAAGATATCTTTGGTGTTCTGTTGGGACGTGAAACGTACATGAGGGACAGAAAAATGTACGAGATGTTGTGGAAGGAAAGAGAGAAAAGGTAGAAACTGTGAGCATGGAAAATAAGGGAAAAGCGAAGAGTAGAGATGGATAGACATCCATTGTATCTGACAAGGAGAATGTGGTGCACCCTGTTGGGAGTGTGTGAAAACAAGGAGGTGGAAGGAGGGTTTAGCAGTGAAGGAGAGTCTCGTAGGAAACGCAGATTTGGTGTACTTGAGAATTCTGAGATGTACAAATAAAGTTAATCTTAATGGATAGAGGGAAATATTTATGAAGATTCACTGTAAGTGAGATAGCACAGTAAAAAAGATTAACGAGGAACATTTTTAAAAAAAGGTATTATGTAATGAAAATGAAATAATGTTAGATGTGACCACTATTTTGGATATTGTCTATTACTGTGGGCTAAAGAAATGTACATTGTTATGAGGATGGGTCGGACTCTGTCTTCAGATGGAAAGGGAAGAAGAAGAACTTACTGTGATGGGCCCTATACAAAGAGCTAGGCTGTGTCACTGGACCTGTAATGTTAATGTAGAATAAGATTTCTGGAGGGTGTCAGAGTCAGTGTACCCATGACAGGGAAATATCTGAGGACAGTTACCTGTAGCAGTGTGACACTGTGCAGGTGCAGATCTGGTAATTCAGACTTAACTTGATACATATAAATATCATGAAAATCTAAATTTCTCACAGCATGTCACCATTGTGGTATCTTAGATTCCGATAGGGAAATTGAGTGAAATAGTTCAGAATTTCCTCTGTTTTCATGTACTGCAGTAAGTATGTTGTGCCTTGTTGTTTGCTTGTGGCATGAAAATCTTTGTGAAGTAGAAAATATTGCTAAAAATCAAACACTTAAGTGAACTGTCCTGTTGAAAGGGGTGTGCAATGAATTAAGTGTGGTAGTTGTTCCAAGTCCATGAATAGTCAGTAAGTTACTGCATGCCTGAACTCCCGTAGACCTTTCAGTAGTGCACAAATTTCTATTGTGTTTGTTTTGGTTAATTTATGGACAAAAGTATATTATTTTCAATTTTAAAAGAGTCCAACCTGGACACAGTAATATTTTTGTTATTATATATCTAAATTTATGACCAGACAATTTTTCACAAACATGCAGTTCGAAATTGTCATGTACATGAATTTTTCACTGACAGTCATCACACCATTTATTATGAGTAAATTAGTTATGCATATTTGATTTGTTAACTGTGTGCCATCAATTGATGCTTCAAATTTTGTGCCACTGTTATGTTGTAGATCTCAAGGCGAGATTTACCGTTTGCAAAATAAGTTGGAAGCTTCTGAGACTGAGAAAGACCGCCTGGAGATGGAGGCAGAGAAGGCCCAACTGCTCGCAACCAAGTCTCGAGAAGACCAACGCAAATTGCAGGATGACTTACAGCGCATTCAGGAGGCATATGACCGTGCTGCACTGCAGCTGGGTCGCACCAAGGAGAATGAAGAGAAGTTCAAGGAAGAGATAGATCGCATCACTGTGGACCTAGAAATGGTTCGTGAGCGCTATGAGAAAACACAGATTGAAATGCGCCGCCTCCAGAGTGAGCGTGAGAAGTTCCAGGCGGACAGTGAGCACCTCACATTTGAGCTTGAACGTGCACACACACAGTATGCGAAAGCTCAGGCCAGCAATGAAAAGAACCAAGAAGAGATAGGACGCTTACAAGTGGAACTTGAGAAGATGTATGATAAGTATGATAAGGTGCAGGTGGAACTACGTAAGAGCTTGGCCGAGATAGACAGGTATCGAACTGAGACAGAAGGGCTCCGTGAAGAGGCAGACCGCTATGCCGCCAGGATGGGCAAGTACCAAGACACACAAGAACGGACTATAGAGGAACAGGACCGCCTTAAGGTAGAGCTGGAACGCTTGAGGGAACGGCTGGAGAAAACAACGGCTGAGTTGGAGCGAACACGCAAGGCAGAGCAGGAGGCAGTGAGGCTACGGATGGATCTGGAGAGGGCAGAGGGTGTGAGAGGTAAATACCAGTTTGAGCAGGAGAAGTGGGCTGTGGAGGGCTCACGGCTACAGGCTGAGTGTGAGAAGCTGCGCGAGCGGCTGGACACCAGTCAGCTGGAGCTACAGCGCTCCCTGGTGGCCAATGAAAAGCAGGAGGAGCGTCTGCATGAACTGCAGTTGGAGCTTGAATTGAGTCGTGCAGAGGTAGGCAAGCTGGCTGGCGGTCAGGACAAGCAGCAGGGTGAGTTAGAGCGCTTGCACATAGAGTGCGAGAAGTTGCGAGACCGCCACGAGAAGTTAATGGCACGATCAGAGGGCCTAGAGAAGGAGAATGAGCGACTCAGGATAGAACTGGCACAAACAGATCGTCAAAGTGAGAAGAACCGCTCTGACTTAGACAGACTGGAGAAAGCCCAGCAGGCCAGAGAGCATGCAGAGAATGAAGTGAGCAGGTTAACACGTGAACTAGAGAAGTCACAGCTCCACCTTGGTAAGTACCAGGAGAACACTGAGGCAGCACGGATTGAGTTTGAGCGCATGGCCACGGAACTGAGTAGGCTTCATGAGAAACTTGAGCGGTCACAGGCTGACCTTCGGAAAGCAACAGAAGAACGAGATGTATTGAGCACAGACAGAGAGACCCTCAAGAAGGAGTTGCAACAGACCAAAATTGCCATTGAGCAGCTTCAGAGTAACCAGCAGCGTGTGCGCCAGGACTTGGACCATAGGACACAAGATGAAGTGGCTAAACTTAAGCAGGAACTGGCTCAGGCCAACAGAGACAGGGACAAAATGGCCTCCATCCTTGATAAGAGAGATAAGCAGGCTGAGAAAATTGATAAACAGTTAGGCAAAATGGAGGCAGAGATAAAACAGTTGACTCTGGAGAGGGATCAACTGGTGATACAGCTGGAGAAGTCACAGGATATGCTGATGAACTTCCAGCAGGAGCTGCTGCAGTCAGAATCAGAGCTGCAGAGGGAACGTGAGGAGGCGCGGCGGATGAAAGGCGAACAGCGCCACATGCCTCAGGATGTGGAAAGAGACAACAGAGACATAATTGACAACAAAGACCGAGAAATTAAACAACTTCATTTGCAGGTACAAGCTGTTCAGAAAGAAAGGGACAAAGAGAAGGACCGTTGTGAGAAATTGGAAAAAGTGCTTCAACAGATTGGGGTACAAGGAGACCTTGAGATAGAACAGTGGCGTAAGGCAGTTGAGGCTGAACGTACCAGGGCAGACACAGCTGAAAAGGCAGTGACAGAAATGCAGAAAACCGTGCAAGGGACAGAGAAGCAGATGCAAGCATTGCAGCAGCAGATTGCTCAGTTGCAACAACAGGCTATGACAACAGCACCTGCTGCCAGCAACAAGGAAGACATGAAAATGCGCAGAGAACTGGAAAAGGCGCAAGAAGACCTGAAGAATGCAGCAGTTGAACGAGAAAGGTTCCAGGCACAACTTGAGATGCTAGTGCAAGAACTGGAGAAGAACCAGGTTAGTTGGAGGATTGCCCAAACTTCAGCAGGTGTATGTATTTGTGTATCTGTTGTGTGCCTGACAAAAAGCTTGTTTATTTCTGTACACAGAGTCATCATAAATGATCTTTGCACTTTCAAATATTTTTGGGGGATTACATCATCCCATTGAATTTGTTAAATCCTTGTTAGTTTATTGATTCTCCAATAACTATAAATTATTGTTTATTTATTTATTTATTCATTGCATTTACTATGACATTTTTTGGCCAGTAATTGCAGCCATCTTCAGCTAGTGTAATGATGGCTGCAGTTACTGGCCAAAACATGTTGTAAGGAGTGTGATAAATAAATGAGTATACAATCATTTGTAGTGTTGCATTAATTGGAAAATTGGTACACTAACATTGTTTAAATATTTCTTTAAATAAAATCTGCAAAGTATGAAATCTGTACAGCGTATTATAGTAGTCTCGTAGTTTGTATTGCCATTTGTTAGATTTCAGTGTGAACACCATTGGTAATTTGACACATATCAAGACAGTAATCAGTCTCCATACAAATGCTGGGCAACTTGAATTTCAGTGTATTCAGAAGCAACTTGAATGCAGATTTTGAATTCATTAAAGACATTGAGACAATGAAATGGGTGTGTGTAAACAGCCTCCTTGACACACCCCAGAAGTGAATGTAGTGGATTTAGAACCAGGGTTCCAGTGTTTGGAATGTGATTGGTTGTAGCTCTGAAGTGTTTCACATCACCAATGGGACTCATGACAAAATCGGATATGTGACAGTCAAAACTTTGGGACTTCTACATTATGCTGTACAAAGTTCATTTCTGTTTGTAGCACACATTTCCTAGGATAATTTTGCAAATGTGTTAAGGTCATATATAATCACCCTGTATTTCCTTTCAGTTCAGTGTGCATATGTCCATTATGTGTCGGTGTTTATTGTAAATTTTTTATAAGGAATCATTTTTCTGGTCTCCTGATAAGTTACAGCTACTTTTCTCCAGTATGGGCATTATTTTATTATGATTGTGTCGTAATGTTTTAATTCATTATTACAAGGTTGTCATAACTTAGCTTACAGTTGTGTAAAGTATCTAGAAATTCTCTGGCACACTTTTAAATGTTGAGCATTAGATTTCAGCATGCTCTGCACTGAACCTGTATCCTTTGGGCATATCCTCCAACCCATGCTAGTTTTGTATATTTCTGTACACCCTTGTCATTTGTTTATTTAATGCACATGGCATCTGTATACAAGATAGTCAATAATGAACACGTGTTTCCACGTTTTCATGCACAGCTCATTTTTCATGTTGCATTTTTTATTACTTTAAGTTGGATTTTCCCTACAATTATTCATACCTTTTATAATAGCATGATGATTGTGTGTTACTTTTGTGAGCATAAACTGGAGCCTTACTACATGAACTACAATTTACTGCAGTAAAAATTATGAACATTTTCTTTCAAACTACTTAGTCCAGTGTGAAAGTTCTTTGTCACAGTTTTGTCTTTCCTGTACTGCAGACTACACAAACACATATAGTGGGGCTTCATTGTGCATTAATATTTTTTCCATATGTGCAGCTTATTTTTGGAACTCTTGATGTGTTTAACTTGTTTATGTCCTGAAGCTGCCATGTGGACAGATTTTGGTATTTTACTTCTTTATTATTTTTGTGTATGGTAAAGTTACATGTATATATAGTGGCTCCCATACAATTGTGACTGCAGTTTAACAACCTGCCAGTTACTGCTGTCATGTAATTTGTGCCAGTGGGTAGCATCTGTGTCAAGTATTGTTAAGTGAAGTGTTAATTGCAATTTAAGGTTATTATTTGTCTGATCTCACACAACTTGCAATTTATTATTCATTTTACATAAACAGCTATTTATGTACTTACTAGTAGTGTTAAAATTGGAAAATATAATCATTTAGTGGGGCAATAAGTAGGAGGTAAATACTTCATAGAATGTTATGAAAATTCTTGAAACCAATGCAAGAAACATGACAAGGTTTTTATTCTGTATAAATTGTGAAAGTTTTTCCAGAGGTATGTTACAGCCAACATCACTTTTCTTATGAGAAACGTGCTGTAAGAAAACAAAATGCATTCCCACCACCATAAATTGGGCACTATATTTATTTTCTTTAAAGGATTTTTGTATAAATTTAATAACAGCTGTACTACATTCCGTTTCATTTCTGTAGGTAATGACATTTGAAATGTACATTTCTTTAATGTGTTCAGGTTTGGTGAAGCATTTGCACAGCTGTATTGGGCTACTGCATATTTATTACTACTGACTCCTGTACATTTTTGTGCCTAGGGTTATTTTGATTAAAACAAATTCAAAGCCTTCTTTTAGAGGGAAATATAGAGAGCTCATATGCACACACACACACACACACACACACACACACACCACACCACACACACACACACACACACACACACACATCCCTGTGCAATGTAGTGGTACTAGAATGGGCTGTCTGCATAGAAATAAAACAGTTTATGCTGTAATGAAACATGAAAACAATGAATTGTTAAAGGAGGAGACTTTAAAAAAAAACATACATTCTCCTTTTGAAATCTCCAGCTTGGTAACAGAACAAGCCTTTGACATTATGATGATTATAAAAATGTCAATAATTTGAGTCATTTGTGGACCTGTTCTAGCTTCAGTTGTCAAGTACTCTCATGTCAGTTTCTGGTTGTAGTTTGTACTTGCTTATTTATTTGTATATTCCATATCTGTCTCTTATATAAATTTGACACATTAGTCTGTTTCTATACTTCCAAATTTTGCTTCATCTTTAAGAGTAATGTCTTCTGGAATATGATGTCATGTAGTTTGGTACATAGGTACCAACATTTTGTCATGTCCTTTGTAGACGTTCATGAAGAAGAGGACATCATGTTCCTATCTACCAAGTTATGTGATATCACAGACCAGAAAATCGTCATTCTGAAATTCACTGCCTTGAAAATATGACATCATTTATTTACTTTCTGTTGATCTGTACAGGATTACAAAATCCATATGGATATGGAAATAGTCATATTTTTGGGAATCAAGAGGTGAAACCCACACAAAGATGTACAACAATCCTCATGTTAATTTGGCTTCCTATTGTTGTCATTCTATTTATATTTTATAGTCATTTCAAATAGTGTAATATATAAATGGAAGTTTGCATGTACTTGATTGGATTTATTATGAGGAAAGACCTTGAGAAGGATGTGAATTTCTCTCTCCAAATTGTGTACCTTGGAATGGTTTTGATAATCAGGCCATCCAGAGTCCTATTATTTTTGCAGTAAGTTAATGCAACTATGTGTGAATAATTGATACAGATAATACAGAGACATTATGTGGTTCAGGTAATTTCAAAACAGTTTTGTTAAATCTTTTTACTTCTGCATATATTTCAAGACATTGTTTGCAAATGCACAGTTCTATGAAGTTTTACACATTTTGCATGCCATGTGAGTGAGTAATGGACTTGAAATTCAAAATTCAAAATGTTTTGAACTCTATTTTAAATAAAGTCATTTATATAATGTAACATTTGACATAAGACATAAAACACAGCATCTTTTGAGTACGGAATTTATACAGAAGTGTTGACATTGTAGACAGGGTCTTGTATTACACTGTCATCACAAATAACTTATTTTGATAGTAGGAATGCTTTCATTTCTTATTCAGCATTAGACCAATTGTGAAGATTAAACTAAAATTGAGCAAGCTGCCTTTGTTCTTATGAAAAACCTACAAATAAACTGGTTGTGCTGAGAATATGGATAATATTGAATACAGTTTCAGAATGTTATGATAATTTATATTACGTAATTTTACAAAAATCCATAAATTTTTGTATCATGAAATTGTACCACTAAGATATGACAATTTTATTTTTATTTTTTCTTCTTCATTTCTAATGTATGAGTAATAAGCTTTTGACAGCTGTCTGTAAGAGTCTGCAGTTTGAGGTGGTTACTGTAGTAGGCAGACAGATGTACAAAATGTTGGCCGATATTTTCTTTCAATATGGTGCCGTGACTTAGCAATGTTTAGTTGAATGTTGGTTCACACACGTATGAGATGCAAATATTTTTGCTTATAATCCAGGTAGTCCGTGTGTATTTTATATAGATTAAGAAATAATAATTGAATTGCAGATTTGGAAAACAAGGAGTTTATTACTCTCTCTTAAATGTTTCAATGAAAGTTACATTTTCCTTTTCTGTTTTACATCCTGTGAATTTGTTCAGCATATGACAGAAAAACATGTGCTAATGCCTTGAAGTTGTTTAAATGTATTTCTCACATTCAGAATTGACTGTTTTAGCTGGATCTGCACGAGGCGAACAAGAAATTAGCAAATGGTGCAGCAAGAGCTGGCGAAGAAACCACCGCTCTTAAGATGCAGTTAGATGAACAGAAAAAACAATTAGAGGATCAGAGAAGAAAACTAGAAGAACATAAGAAGGGATTAGATAGCAAAAGTAGGCAGTTAGAAGAAAAAGAAAAGTCTATAGTAGATTTAGATCAAAAACTAAAGAAGAGGAAGGAGAAACTGGACCAATTAGAAGCACAGATACAAAAGGCAAGTGCAATAAGAAGAATAGTTGAAAGTATAAAAACTTACACAAATGGAGACTGAAGAAACTGTTTCTTGTGTGTGTATGTGTGTGAGAGAGAGAGAAGGCAAAATTTAAAGTAACATTAGAATACCTAATTACATTATCCTTTCACTCTATAGATGAATTTTTTTGTGTTTAAAGATGATATATGATACTGTTTTGTAAAATGTTTGTCATATTATACACTGTAAAAATTGTGTGTGTTTGTGTTTTATGACTTGTTCCTCAACTTATTATCTTTGTGACACACTTATGGATCCACGGAATGTGTGTATGCATGTATGTATGTATGTATGGTATATTTGTACAGTATGCATATATGGTATATATGTGTGTATGTATAGTATGTATGTGTGTACAGTATTTTGTATTTTTTTTATTGCATGCTCCATTACTTGCAGTAATACTACATACCTTATTGTGGTATTTACAAATACAGTGTTTAGAAATACTACATTGATTATTTCATATTATGAAATTAGCTTAATCTACTTGGTATGATGGATTTAACACTTCGTTAAGTTTGTCAAAAGAAATCTCGTTAGTAAATTTAGCAAATATTTAAAATGTTTCCTTATTAATCTATTCTTGCTTATTGGCCAAATGTCTGTCTTTAATACTGATGATTTTAAACTGTCTCTTCCCTTATTTAGCAGCTCACACTCAAATAACAAGTGATCTGTTGTTTGGTCCTTGGTGCCACAAGGACATGTTGGTGTTTCAATTATTTTAAATTGGTGCAAGTATGACCTTATATTACCATGGATGTAAAATTATGGGTAATGTTTATTCTCATATTTAACCTATCAGCAACTACCGGGAAGTATTCTTTTGTGATTTTCCCCTTTGTTGTTTGGTCCCATTCCGTTTGCCACTCCCCAACACTTATCTCACTTAGTTCAATGTATGTACACGTATGTATGTGTGTGTGTATATGTATATGTATGTATATGGGGACCGTGGTGGCACAGTGGTTAAGGTGCTGTGCTACAAATGGGAAAGTCTCTGGTTCGATCCCAGCTGGTGCCATTGGAATTTTTCATTGACATAATCCTTCTGATCACACCATGGCCCTGGGGTTGAAACAGCCTCTAACAGAAATGAGTACCAGGAGCATTTCCTGGGGGTAAAGGCGGCCGGTGCGTAAGGCTGACAACCTTACCATCATCCTGTGCCGTTGTCATGAAATCGGGGAACCTTAACTTTCTGGAACCCTCTCGGCCACTCCAAGCCTGTAATGGGACTGATGTATGTATGTATGTGTGTGTATATATATATATGTATGTGTGTGTGTGTGTATGTATTATGTATCGCTCATTTGCCACAACAGTGTCACAATTCAAAATGTGTGCTTTTTCAGGAGAGACTTTTAAAGGTTTTGAAGTGCTTTAATTTCCTATGAGTGCAACGACAATGCAACTGCTCTCCAGTGACGAGTTTTCCAAACTGCATTATGACATTATACCTGTTAAAAGTGCGTCTGCAAATGTTTATTTCTATACCAATAACTCAAAAAATGCCAAATTTGAGTTGTGACACTCTTGTTGCAAATGTGCGGTGTGTGTGTGTGTGTGTGTGTGTGTGTGTGTGTAAAGCAGTCTGTCCCAAAATGTGAATCCTCTGTAGTACAAAACTTGTATTATATGGGCACCTTAATTTCAAAACCTTCAGTTGTGATCTCCATTGATCCACTCTAACACATTATATCCCTTGAGTGAAACAGTAAAGTCACTTTGCTGCTACATAAAGATAACTTTGTATTAGCAAAGGTTAAGTCTGCAATACGAGGGGGTGCTGATAAGTCCTTAGCCCGACCTCCAGGACAGAATCGATAGTGTTGTTGGAAAGAGGTGTCTGTTCATGTGCCGAATTGCAAGAATTTTCTTGTTACAGAGGCTGAAAGGAAGCATGTTGGGCGACGCGCGCGATTTCAACAACATGGAGACGCGAGCTGTCGTAAAGTTTTTTCCGTGCAAGGCAAGGCGCCAAAAGAAATTCACGCCATCCTGACAGAAACATTAGGGGAACATTCGCCATCATATGCCACCATCAAAAACTAGGTGGCCCAGTTTAAACGTGGTGATTTTTCCATCTGTGATGTGCCTTGTCCTGGACGAACCAAAACAGTGACCACCCCGGAGATTATTGATCAAATTCACGAACTAATCTTGGAAGACCACCGGATATCAGCTAAATCAATAGCTGAGCAATTGGGCATCTCACGTGAGCCAGTTGGGTCCATCATTCATGAAGATTTGGACATGCAGAAGCTCTCCGCAAAGTGAGTCCTGAAATGTCTGAACGCGGATCAAAAACGTCATCGGTGCCAGTCGAATTTTTCCACCGCGATCCAAATTATTTCCTGTCACAATTGGTGACCATGGACGAAACCTGGTTATATCACTATGACCCAGAGACAAAGCAACAATCAATGGAGTGGCGGCATAGCGGCTCACCCTGCCCCAAAATATTCTGGGTGCAAAAATCCGCTGGAAAATTTCTCGCCTTGATTTTTTGGGATCAAGACGGCATCCTCCTCACTGATTATCTTCCAAAGGGTCAAACTGTCAAAGCGGAGTATTACTCATCTCTGCTGGTGCAGTTGAAGGACATTTTGAAGGAAAAACGCCACGGGAAGGTCACCAAGGGGGTCTTATTCTTACACAACAATGCGCCAGCTCACCAGGCACTTGCAACCCAGAAGAAACTGGCCTACCTGGGCTTCCAGTGTCTTGATCACCCACTCTATTCTCCAGATCTGGTCCCATCGGACTACCACCTGTTCCCTGGACTGAAAAAACAATTGAAAGGCCGCCATTTTTCGTCCGACGCAGAGGTCAATCCTGCCACAGAGACCTGGTTGGATTGACAACCTTCTGAGTTTTTTTTAGTGGCTTGCAAAAGTTAGAGCAAGGGGCTAAGAAGTGTATTAAGATTCGAGGGGAGTATGTTGAATAAATCCTGAGTTTGGTTGCTGTAGCTTGTGTCCTTCCTGGTCGGGCTAAGGACCTATCAGCCCACCCTCATACAAGAATAAATTGGTACCTGTCATTAGTGTTGTGATGACAGATTGTTTGTGGTAATGACTGCTGCTTGGTGTATGAATGAGTAAGTGCAAGAAAGTGTAAGATTGCCTTGCCACTTGAGGACAGAATAAGGACAGAACTTGAACTTTCAAGCATGTGCATACAGACATGTAGAGAATGACATTGGCTGTGCATGTGTTATAATGGAGAGGTAATCTGAAATGGTTGGTTACACAAGTATGTCATACATAGTGGAAATTGTGATACAGAAAGATTGTCTCTTTGTAATAAATACTTGTATTTTGTATTACAGCAGCAGTCTGCAGTAGCAGCAGCAGCAGGAGGCAGAGAAGATTCAGAATTACAGAGACGACTGTCAGAAATGCAAAAAGAGTTGGAGGCTAACCATACAGAACTAGAGAAAACACGAGAAGATGCTAATAGATCCCAAGTAGAAATGGAGCGGTTGCTACAGCTCGTGCAGATGAGCCAAGAAGAGCAGAATGTAAAAGAAAAGACAATTCGTGACCTGCAGGAGTGAGTAGTAGAAGAAAAATGACACCAGTCATGTTTCTGACTTTAGAAAAGGCATAGGAATTACAGAAGGCTAGAAATTATTTCTGACTCTTCTGAGTGTCCATTTTTATATTTTTCCTAACTTTTTATTTTATATTTTATTTTCCTTTGCATATAAACTGTTTTGGTGCAATACTCTGTCATCCATCTTGCACATTCCAGGCATCATGAATGTTAATTTAAAATGGGCATTAACTGTCAAATTTTTGTAACTTCACCATTTTTGTGTGGCTTCTCATCTCAATGCAGTGACTATGAATAACAGTGTCCTCTGGGATATAATCTGGTAAAATGCAACATTTCTGAGCAACATGCTTCTGTTTTGTTCACATTACATTATGTAATCTTCACTGCTTTTGTTTTCTATTTATCTTCCAGCAGATTAGTTGTTAGGTCAATTGTGTTCTTGTATTCTTTGATTTAGTTTATACCACCTTAATATTTTCTATCCTGTGCCAACAGTTTGTGTTTATTCCATCATTTTTCCACTTTGGTTCACGCCTGCATCCATCCAAACAGCTCTAAACGCTAACATACACAAGTATCAATATTTGCTCTGATTTAACTTATGTATTAATGTTTAGTCCTAGTAGGAGAAATGAAAGAGCTGAGGAGGTAAAATTATTCTTCCTCTCAATCAAGCACAGTGTCTTGAAGTCCTGGGGACAAGTGGAGAATAACTAAGCACATGTGCCTGTGCTTAGATGTATGGAAGGACGGTCAGTTTTGCATTCATGTTACCTTATCTCTCGAGAAACAGCCACTGTACCCATTGAATAATAGGCTGGGTGGGCCCCAGAGTCAGTCTTGGGTGCTCTGAACAAGAGAATACCTCTTGTTCTTGCCCTTAATCAAACCCATTTCATCAGCCATTCAGTTTGTAGCCTGGCATCGGCACATGCTTGCTTGTTATCCTGACTCCCAAGTGTACATACCATAATGTAATGTCATGTGTATGATAAATTGGACTGAAAAATAAACTAAAACTGTGAACAGTGTTCACACTGCAGTTACGTTCACAGTGTGTTTATTTTAATTTCAGGGCGCTGAAGAATGCCCAAGCCAAGCTGAGGAGTCAGCAGAATGTAAATGCACAGTTGGAGGAACAACGAAGGCGGGAGGAGGTTAGAGTCCTGAGCTGCGCTGCTTCCTTGATAATTCATAAACTTAAGCATTTTTGTTGAGAAACTCAGTAATTATAACTCCCTTACACTTCATCTAACAGCAAGTATACTCTTCCTAAACATATACTTTTACAATTAATATTCTGAGGCACAAAGTTAACTGACTTGTAATTTATAAACATTTTTTCCTTCCTCACAGCCAACACATTGCTTGCCCCTTACAAAGACAAACTATTGGCTGTTTAGAGAAGTGTCTGTCATCTATTCTTAGAGTCGTATGAAACACAAAAATGCAATGTGTGGGCAAATACAGCTTTGTCATGTGAAAGCCGGTGGTGCAAGAGTGCTCTAAAAAGTTAACTCAAGGCATGAAATGACCATTTCCGTGCATTTTTAAAGTCATCAATTGATTTTAATGAACAAGATTTTATCTCCATTTTTTTTTCTCTCCCCTAGAAGTAACACACTTCTCCAGAGAAATATATTTTGCAGAGTTCTTATGTTGATTAAATGTATTGCTGTGTGGAAAGAAGCGTCGAGGAATGTCCTTTGTTAGACATCCCTGGCTTCTATCCTTGTGAATATTTGAAGTAGTGCATATTTTATTTCAAAAGTCTGGGAGTGTTGTGTCTCTGGTGATAAGACAAAGTGTCCTGTAATGTCAGATGTGCACAAAAGCACTGAGAGACCTGGTATATTCCTCTTTAAGCTTCCTCATAGGTGAATATTTATAGCCACACACAAATTAACATTTCCCATAGATCCCCTACAACCAGACACCATGCTGGTGTGTATGGAAAGCTGAGTTCAATAAAATGTTGGCAATTCTTTCATTCATACACTTCATCAGACATACATTTCCTTCTTTAAGAACAAAATTCATTCTTTCTGTTCTGCCCTGAAGACAGAACACATGATGTCTATTTGTACCAGCAATATGTACATTTTAGAAGTACACTTCTCATAATAAAGTATAGTGCTTTTCCCTCCCCAGCATAATCATAGTTTGCAGTCTAACTACTTCTGTCAGCAGCAGTGATTATTGTGGGTTGGGCTGTTGTGAATTGCAGAAGTTATACCTATGTACCAGGCTACTTATGGTCGTAGCCCAGAGGGCAAGTTTCTCAAAACCATTTGTATATGTATACAAAATTTCATGATATCCCATCTGTGATGGTGACATTCTTGAGTGCTCACTGCTGTGAGAACTCCAAATCTAACTTAAGTTGCTAAGACAGGCTACACTAACATCACAGAAATAAACGTAACTGCATCACAGTTCAGTGTGTGAAAAATGAAGCAGAGTATGTGACCTCACGTAACTCAAGCCATTGATTTTAAAACCCCATGAGATGATCTCCTCTAAACTTATAATATGCTGTAGTAGCTTGATCTAGCTCTTTTTTGGTGAGACTAATATGTTTCTTTTCTCTTTCTCTCTTTCCCCTGTACTCAAACCCTTGCTTGATTTCTTCTGTTGTTGCATGTGCAATTAGGCTGGCCCCGCTGGTTTCCTCAAAAGTTTTTTCTAGTGCTCTCTTGTTATTGTTTGGACTCAAATAACATTAATTTATTTAGTAAAACTTTTAGCATGTTCTTTCAAGGGCTGTTCCATTGTTAATGCTGGACAAATGGACAGAAATTTGTGTCACAGCACTCTGATATTTTGATTACAAAAAGTATTATTTGTTTATATTAATGAATAGTAATAAAATGATCAGTTTTGGTTTTATTCGTACTTACATTTTAACAGCAGTGGTTTACTTTTACAATTATTTTCATTTTCCAAACTATATGTAGTATAATTATGGGGCAGAATTTTATTTTTGTTTCATTAAACCTGATCCCAACACAACTGCAACACAAATATAGGTGGAAGTGCAGGATAAATCTGTGGAGGCAAACATCAGAGAGGACAATGTCTGGACAGTTCAGGAGCTGAAGGAGGAATGTAGAGTGATGGAGCTGGAGCAAGATGTGCATATTGTCGAGGATTCTCTGATAGTCCAACATAAGGCACTGCGTGAGGAAGTGGCAAAGAAAGATGCAAAGATTGTGGACATGGAACAAGAGATTTGTGCACTGGAGACTGCCTTGAGGGACCACAGTCACATGACAGAACTGGAGGAACTGGTGGGGGTAGTGCACCAGAAAGATGAGCGTATTGAGGAACTGGAGGAGGCACTGAGAGAGAGTGTCCATATCACAGCTGAGCGCGAGATCGTGTTGCAGCAAGAAGAGTCACGCAGGAAGCAGATGATGGAAAAGGTCAGTAATTTCAGCATCCTGAATTTTATGAATGCTTTTGTTCTTAGCCCAAATTGTACAACCATGTAGATTGTGAAAAGTTGCGCTATTTTTCATATTTTAAACTATGATATCATCTTACCCTCTCATCGTTGTTTTATATCCCTTGATACATTTTATTCTTTCATTATAAAAATTTTCACATCCTAACAATTTACAAGACAAACAATATACATGTGCCATACATTGTTGCACATTTCACATAGGCATTTTTGCAATGGAAAAGCAGTAAGTATTACATATTCTGGTTGTGTCTGTATTCTTGCTGCAGTTATCCAGCATTCAAATTGAATGCACTGAAGCATGAAGATAGGTTAATTATTCATATTGCCAAATAATATGGGCAAAGATTATTTTCTTTGTTTGTTGTTTTCACGGATTAACAGTGTGACTCCGTGGACCAGAGTCCTTCATAAGAAGCTAACAAACCTCAACTAGTCAAAGAATTCTGACATTCATGAAACACCTGCACTCACTGTTCCCTATAGCTGAATCCAGTCTGTACCCTACAAGCCATTACTTTTTTACTCCTTGATCTATGCTTAGGTCTTCCAAACATTCTCTTTTCTCCAGGTTTTCCTGCCAACATGTGTGATTTCTTTCCTCTTCTGTGAGTATGTGTGCCACATCTCACACTTGTCTCATCCATGTAGACTGATTCTTCCAGTGATGTTCAAATCATAAAGTTGTCTGCATGGTTTAAGCAAATTAAAAGTTGCACTGCTCTAAGTATGGAGCACATGGTGGCACAGTTGGTTGAGGCACTGCGCTAGTCAGGAAGGTCGTGGGTTTGATTCCTGGTGGTGTCAATTGGAATTTTTCATTGACATAATCCTTCCGGTCGCACTATGGCTGTGGGATAAAGGCGGCCAGTGCATAGTGCTGACAACCTTATCACCTTCATGTGCTGATTGTCTTGAAATCTGGGAGCCTCAAACCCTCAGGGCCTGTCCAGGCCTGTAATGGGATTGCTTTACCTTTACTGGTCTGAGTATCCTCTTTCCCTTGCTCATATCTGTGAGTGTTGTATTATAATTCCTTCCTATGCTGGAGTTATCTTTTCCTTCTTTATGCACATGATATTAGAATCTCTTCTTATATGTGGTAATCTGCAACACTAATGCAGTGAGGTTAGTTTTTGCAGGCAATCTGCCATACCAGTGTGGAGCTTATGACAAACATTTCAAGACACTGTCTCCATCACCAGAGTTGTGTGATCAAATGGTGCTAGTGCTTGTATTCATGCCCACCACATGCCCTTATGCAGTCATGTCACTTATCGCATTAAACCCTGGTGAAGGCGACAGAAACAGTCAGAAGCTCCACATCTACATAGTTGTCACCTGAGAAGACATTATGTATACTCCTAGTGACCAGGATATCGGCACAGTATATTGCTGCACTCTGTCTTTCCAAGATGTCCAGAGGTTAATGTATGGTGGTCCACAGATTGTAGTCATCATGATACAGTATTGTTGTTATTATTATATCACAGCTGAATGTCATTACTATAATTAGTGACTTTTTCATCTTTAATCTCCGTTCATTGGCGTGATAGTCTGTGTTGAACATTGCTACATTTTATTCTCTTTCATTTTTGAAGGATTTCATGTGTGATTGCCCAAATCATGATGAACAGAGTGCAGCATCCAAGAACTTTTGAAAATTGATGTTTCAAAATTTCAGTTACATCATATCCACTCATGTATAGTTCTTTAATTTGCATATTGACAGTTAGAGATTATAGCATCTCTCTGGTGTTAATTTCACAGAGAAGACTCATTATTTATGTTTTAAATACATTTGTTTTGTTTTATTTATATATATATATATATATTAGTATACAGGGATACTTTACCTGAAGAATATTTATGTTTTGATGTGCTAGTAGTAATTAAATTGGATGGCTGTTGCTTGTTCAGCACAGTGTGAGACACATGAGTACCTGCCATTAGAAACTTCACTGCTGTGTTACTAGTGGTTGACACAGTGGCTCGCTGTGCTGTACCAGTAAATAAATACATAAGACTCCTTGACAATATACCTACTGTATTTAAGGGACTTTAAATATAATTTGAAGGCACAGTCAGGCTGTTGAACAGACACTTTCCTGAAATACACACATATTTCAGGTTGGTAAACTGGAACAGAGGCTGCTGTCCCTGCAGACAGCACATGCCTTGCGTTGCAGCACCTGCAGACCTTTGCTGACCCGCCTGCAAGAGTTCGAGAGACGACTCACACAGCTGTTGGCCGAAAGGAGAGGACACCTCCAAGATCTTGCTCGAATGAAGTATGTTTGTGCACCGTAAAACTGGTGCTGTAGGATGTCATTAGGGCTGTATGGAGCTGGAGTGGCAGTGAAGTACAAGGACAGGATTATAAGCCAGGGGTGGACACATTCATATATTTTCAGGGCCACATGCAATTGTCATGTTAATGAACTTAAACTGTTCCCAAGGCTGCTTAAATGCTGATTGGTTGAAGCAAAATTCTGATTGGTAGAAGCAGTTTCTAACAATGACAATGACAAGAATTCCTCCTTCATTGTAGTGTGGTTCAGGAACTAATGCTTTCTAATAAAAATGACCTTAGGCAACCTTGAATTATATCACTGTTCAATACTGGTGTCTTGCAAACAACTCTTTGGACCTAGTGTAATATTATTACTGTACCAGGAGAAACCTCCAGGAATTTACCAGCTCTGGTAAAGTTGAAGTTGCTTGTACAGGAATATCATTTACAATTTTATATAGGTAATTTCATTTACTTACCAATGTTAAAGAGTAGAAGGTAAATTTCACCCTATAACAGACCATGAAAGCCCTGAGGAGCAGTAGAGATGTAGCTGTCCTGTTTCTTTAACCTCAGCACTACATAGGGGTGGTTGGTTAATGCCACACCCTGGCTACTTTACCCCAGGAATGAGACCTGGTACCCATTGTACAGGAGGGTATATGGGCCCCAGGGAGGTCTGGATGGGTGCAGGAAATCTTGCCCCCCACTGGGATTTGATCCCCTTCCTGTCCAGCCCATAACAAGTTGTGAAAGCAACTGCTGTATCCCAGACCACAAAGGTAAAGAGTACCACTGCTTAATTAAGCAATGCATTGTGACGATGAATGAGGGAGTAGAATTGCAGGTCAGTTCATTCCTAACTTCAGCACTAGATGAAGGTGAGAGCTAGCTTCATGCCCCAGTGACTTAACCCAAGGGAAGAGCTCACAGAATCTGTTGGATTGGCCACACAGTTGGTCTGAACACTTTGGAGGAGACAGAAATTTGGTGCCCATGCTGGGAATGGAATCCAAATTCCTAGGTCTTTCAGCCTACAGCATGGCAATGGAAGTTGGTGTGTAACATTAGAAGCTGTGACACATTGTTATACACTGCATGCAGTGTCAGGATATCTCATTTGATGCAGTGACTAGGCTGCAGGCTGGATGAGCAAGGAAGCATGGTTCCATTCCAGCAGAGAAGAGAGGTACCCATTGCTCAATACATATAGTTACCTATTGATTAGCACACCATTACTTTTCAGAAGCTTAGGTATCTATTGATCAGCATATTATCAAATTCCAGAAGCTTAGATGCCTGTTGATCAGGACATTATCACATTCCAGAAGTGTAAGTACCCACTGATCAGCAAATCATCACAATTCAGAAAGCCAAGGTATATACAGGGTGTTTCACGACTTTAGGGCATAACTGCAGGAGGTGATTTCCTAGGTCTTTGTGATCAAAAAAGTTCATATAAACATGTGTCCGATTTTGGACGGTTACGGAGTTATGACC
>Ga0136643_10002279_pt1 | contig 24727 bp, 20 predicted proteins | sample TergutLab28metaG_FD_96883 | JGI IMG/M metagenome (GOLD analysis project Ga0136643, IMG submission 96883) | Labiotermes labralis P1 segment gut microbial communities from Petit-Saut dam, French Guiana - Lab288 P1 (version 3) (version 3) | ecosystem: Host-associated > Arthropoda: Insects >... | reverse complement strand
TTTTTTTTTTTTTTTTTTTTTTTTTTTTTTTTTTTTTTTTTTTTTTTTTTTTTTTTTTTTTTTTATTTGGAACGAATAAGGCTACATGGAGCACGTTTCCCCTCCTTTGTACCAAATCTTGACTGTTGATGTTCGATACAACCACCTTTTATCTTCCAGATTAAAAACGCTATCCACAATTATATTAAATTGAGATTCCTTGCAAACAAACAGGATTATTACCTCAAAAGAAGGTACTGATTGTAGGAAAGCAAGTGTCTCCTGCTCATTTCGCTTCTGTACTACATCAAAAATGTGGTTGTTCTCTTCATCTTCTACATCTAAGATATGATCATATCCTTCAAGTAGCAGCTCCATGAGTTTATCATTCTCGCCTGTGAACACATTTTGCATTCAGTGGTAATTGTTTGTTTGGCTTTCTGGTATTCTTGGTTATTAGAGTAATAGTTAAGTACCCATCCAAAACATAAGATAAGTTGGGAATAAATATAAATACAGAACTACTGATTAGTAAAATATCTGTGCCCAATAAACTGACAGAACAAGCATCACATTTTAAGCCTTTAATTTTAACAAACACTTTAAGAAGGTGTTCCTTGCAAAGCAGATATTTACTCAGTTCTTTAAGTTTCCATTGCATTTGAAACCTATAGGTTCTTCACTATGTTCCTAAATCTAGCTGTCTTAAGCCAGTTAGGACCAATATTTCCTCCAAGTTTCAAGCAATCTTTATCTTCCAAATTATGATTAGGCATCTCAAATGATCTCTTATTCCCTTCAGGTTTTCTGACCAAAATGTTATGTATATTTGTTATCTCCGGACCCAAACTATAAACTTTCAAAACAAATGGAAGCACCAGAAATGAAATTTCTGTGAACTATAACAGAACATATGTGTATATATGACTGAATAAGCAGGATGCAAAATGGAAATTAATATCTTTTAATAATTGTAAAATAATGAATACTTAAATGAACTGCTGTGGAGTGCATGGAGAAACACCATTACAGGGTCACAAGAGTGTTTTGTACACATGTTCCAAGGAAAAAGGAGAAAGCGGCAGAACAAATGAAGAGATGGAAGAACAGTGTCAGGAAATATCTGTTGGCACCAGAAGAGACTAGCAAGCCTAAACTTGATGGTGGTGTTTCATGAACTTTCCCATGTGTGCTACATGTCTTTGATTTACTCACCCAAAACATACTAGATGAGAAGTATAACTTGACAAAGATGCTCATAATTTGTCTGATGATGGTGTTGCAATATTGCAGTGAGCATGAATATTATTTCAGACACTGGCCAATGGCTTGAATTTCTTCAAACAATGTTTGTGGAATTGGATCTTTTTCTTTCATCATGAGTAAAGTTTTCTCATCTGAAATGATCATTTCTAATGAACCCAACAGAGAGGGAACCTTTCCTTAATCATTATTCTGGGATGACTGAGAAAGAACAGGTCTCTGAAATTCTGGGCTGACTGTTATAAACTTGTAAGTTTGGTCAACTGTTCATCACTCAAAGTGTGAAGCCAAGTTGCATGCTCATAATGAAATAACTAAAACAATTTGTAACAAATGCTGACAAAGAAACAGTAGTTGAAGGACCTTCCATCTTTTTTCCTTTACCTCTTGCAGCCATGAATAGGACCCACTTATCAATGTCTTCTATGTTCTCGGGTATGTTTGCCTGGATGGCAACATCACGGGCTGTTCGGTATAGTTCATCCCGATAACCAATATTTATATCTGCTTCCTGCAGCATTTGGAATAGGGCATTGCGGCCATGAGAGCGTGCTGCTGCAAAGTGCAGTATGCTCTGCCCATGCTCATCCTGAAACAGTCATGCAGGGATAGAAGTATATTGACAAGAATCATGCTTATGACTTAACACAAGGAGAGCAAAGTTGTTTTCTAAATAATACTGGTCACTCAGTGGCAGTATTTTAATTACAGTAATTTGGAAATCAAAAGCTATGTGTTCTACAATAAGTATAAACTTTACAGCTCCAAATAAATATCTTTTATATTGATTAAAAAACTCAGTCATGTATGGAGTTTAAGTATGTAGTGGGACGGTGGAACATTTGCCACTCATTGTGATGTTGTATACTTCTCAACTCCAAAGAAGAGATCTTTTAAATTTTAAACCACTTTAAGGTTAGAGTCATGTGGGATGTGATGTCTTTTAGTTTGAAAAAGGGGTACCTGTATTTCAGAGATACATTATGTCTCCATCTACAGGATAGAAGGGAATATTCTAACCTTCTTAAAATGGAAGTGGAAGTTTTCTCTGAAACTTTGGTACCCATTTATCAAGGGGTCATATCCCAGAAAGCCTTAATCTCGTTACATGCTGCTGTGAGAACCTAAAACTATTAAACCTTATGTATTGCTGTGATTGTGCATAAGATTATGTGAGAATTTGCTTTGGGTGTTATCTATTATTGATCTAAATGCATATGGTATTTTAAAGTATGGATCTGTCTCTGTCCTTATGAGGAATCAGGTAAGGATATCATCTATGTGTGGCCTCTTATATTAAAATATGTATAGCACAACACCTTAATTTTCTTCCCATATTCAGCTCTCTTTCAACTAACAGCAACACTACACAATCTTAGCAAATGACAGTGTTGTTAAAAAAAATGTTTTCTCTCTGTCTTTGTCCCCGCTTCTTTTTCGTCTTTTACTTACACATTACTAACTATATTAATCACTGTGCAAATCATGTGTCTCTCTATCAATGTATTCATTGAAAGCAAATTTTTTTTCTGGCAAGTCTCAAGCATACAAATTGCTAACATTTTAGTGCTTGAATGATTAGAATAGTTGTCACCTACCCTATTCAAACTGGTGACTGCAGTTTCTGGAGAGTCAGAAGCTGGTTGGATCATGTCAGGATCCTCGTCTAGGGAAGTAGGTGGTGGTGCAGCAAAATTATCAACTGCTTCAGGGGCGCCGTTTGTTATCATCGTGGCTGATTGCTGTGGTCATAGCAGGAATATATGTGAGCATAATGAGAAGTTAAATGTGTTTTGAAGTCAGTAATCAGATTTTGTTACTGAAGGAGGAGAGTCTTACTGTCTATGCACTTAAAATGGTGATGATGATGATGATGGTGGTGGTGGTAGTGGTGGCAGCGATGATGACAAGAATATCAATAACTCTAGTCCCTTAGTTCAGTGTATGATTAGACAAAAATATAAAACAGTATATCATGATAGTAGTGTTATATGATAATGCTCTGTGAGGTTTGATGGCAGACAGGCACTAACACTTTGGAGGAACCTGTTCCCTCTCTCTTCAGGGTGGAAGAGTCTGTACCACAATATGCAGCATTGCATCCCATTATATTGTCATTATGGTATATACCACAGTGAGAACAGCAATCGACATAATATAGTGTAGTTCAAACAGCATAACTGTCAATTACACCTAACAATGAGTAACTGTGATTCATATCATGCTTTCTGAGTCATGGGGGCCCAGCCTTTTCTTCAGAAATTCAAATTTTTTGCTAATATGTAAGGCAGCAGTCTTTTCTTTTACGTGAAGAGATTATCGTCTCAGAGCAGGTAATGTTAATGTTAGAAATATCTTCTCACAGATTTTAAAGTAATCTTTTGACTGTTTCCCCCATGAGATGGGTTACCCTTTGCCACAGAAGTTAATAACCCAGTTCATTAACCAGAAGAATTTGTGAGAATTTTGTCTCTCATGGCAGTAAGTGTTTATTTCACAGTCTTCTGTAAGTTTCCACTATGTAGCCTGGTTGATAGGTATCAGTGTGCCAGCTTCAATCAGCAGGATAGACTGCAGTAACATCATGTTCCAGAAGACTGTAAGCTTCATTGCTTAGAATGTTTAAATGCTTATGGCTTGGTGAATGACACACTGGACATTATAAAGATAGCTGGAACTATCGCGTGTGTGCATTGTAGTTATTAACTCATGTGCTTACTTTGTTGAACGTTGTGCATATTTTCGTGAGCTTGAATTGTCTTCAAGAGCATCACATATGTTATTATAAAGAAGTACCGGTTAATGGAAGTGTACTACAGTGGCCATATGGCTACAGGAAACCGTAGAATAATTCATTATAAAAGTAGTGCTAGTTGATTAAGTGCATGCCTGCTACCACTTGGCCTAAAATATTTTTTCTTCCCATGTGTTATTTACTCCTAAACATGAAGTTGAGAATATACAGAACTACAATTATGAAAACTTAAATAATACACAGAACTATAATTGTGCATTTTTTGTATGGATGTGAAACTTGGTCTGTCACAGTGAGGGAGGAACATAGGCCAGAGTTGTTCGAGAATAAGGTGCTGAGGAAAATATCTGCGGATAAGAAGCACGAACTAGCAGAGGTTGTTGAAAACTGCATAATAAGCAGGTGCATGATTTGTACTCCTCACCAGATATTGTTTTGGTGATAATATCAAGAGGATGAGATGGATAGTGCATGTGCCACATATGGGGAAGAAGAGAAATGCATGGGGAGCTTTGGTGGGGAAACTTGGGGAAGTAGGCCACTTGGAAGACCTAAACACAGATGGCAGGATACTATGAAAAGGGATAATAGAGAAATAGGATGGGATGGTGGTGGAATAGGTTTGTATGGCTTGCAACAGGGACAAGTGGTGGGTTGCAGTGAGTGTGGTAATGCATGTTTGGATTCTCTGAAATGTGGGGAATTTCTTGACTACCTGAAAACCTGTCAGCATCTCAGCTCTACTCCGTGTAGGTAGATAAGCAAATGGTTTAATGACTAGTGCATGAAAGAAGAGACTTATCTTAAAATGTTTGCCATGACTGTCATCCAACTGACTGTTTTTACCTGTAACTTGGGTAACTACTAATGTAGTGGGTTATGGTTCTGTAATATCTCACTTACCTGAATGCCATTTTGTATGTCACGGGATGTATTGGCATAATTGTACAAATATGTAGCAAGGTACGCAATGGGGTCACTGGGTCTTGTATTTGCCACTTCTGTGAGCCCTCTGACTAGTGGGTCTCCAAGAGCTGCAACAAAAAGACAAGTTTATCCATTATTAGTGAAAATACCTGTTTTTGCCAATGTTTTCCATCAATTAAACTGAAAAGAAATAATGAAATTTCTTACTTATTATCACAGTCATAGAAGTACATGCTAACTGACAATTTTCCAGTATTTGTTGCTGCAGTGCTTCAAAGTGAGCACTGTAAATCTGTTGTAAAGGAAAGAAACATCAATCAAACCTGAACTGAGAGACAAACAGATAACAAGTCTACTCTGAACGTGGAGGAAGCAGGCATCTCTGAAACACTGTCATCTATCTACCATACTACCTGTTGTTACATATCATGAGACCATAATCCCCTGCTGTCTAATATTTTTTACAGAATGTAATATATTTTTCTCTGACAGGTAATTTAGTATTTACACGCCATATATTTTGTGACAGATTCATTCTTAGTGATCATATTTTATTATAATCTGTAAGTATTTTCTGGCATAATGTGCTTACCATTTGCCAAATATTCTCCCTCCTCTGTCCAAAAAGCAGGCCTTCCAGCTGGAACATTCTGGGGTAAATTTCCTGTAATTATTGAAGATTAAAATAATGAACTAAAACTTGATTTTAATGATACATTATTATGAACTGGAATTCTTAATTGTTGTTAACTGACTATTGTTACATTATTTCAGGGACTATATATTTTAAAATATTTTCAACTATCACTTTCAAAACGTTGGGATTACTGACATAATTAGAAATTATAAAGGGGAACTTTGAAGATTCCTGTTTCCTGGGATGTGATACCCTGTGTAGGTGGGTACCAACATTTCAGAGCGCCCTGCTGGATGGTATTACATCCCAGAAAACAGTAAGTTACATAACTACTAATCTGAGAAACTGAAATAACACAGAATGAAACTAATTTACGTAAATAAGAACTGCATATCATTTGGAACCACTAGACCGGAAACATGAAGGTGCATGTCACTGATTATGCCATTTGATGACCTTTGTAGATGTGATGAAAAAGAATCAGCTTTCAAATATCATCAAATAAAGCAACACAATGAATGAGTTCAAGCCTTAAAACTTTTGCCTTATGAACTACTGTATGACTCTTCTGTACTAAGGGCATCATTAATACAAATTAAACCATGCTTCAGTTTGCAGAAGAGAACAAAATGCTAGAGCCGCACTGAACTATGTACACTAAATGAACAACACACTCAGACAATGACAGGCCAAGTCTCAATCTGTTTTATAAAAGTGTAGTTAAGTTCTCATTTCAGTGAGTGTTGGAATGATGTGCAAACGTTTATCAAACTTTGTATAGAGTGTCAAAACGTGCAAAATAAAGCATATACTCAAAAAGCATGCATTTGTCTGTATAAAGATGTAAAATGCATTTCAAAAAGTAATTAAAATCATAAACCAGTGGTCAGTAACTTGAAAGGGAAAAAACTTAATTAAGATGGAAATTAACCTGGTAAGGCATGCCAGATAAAGCCATTTAGTCAAAATGATCACCATATACTGATAACATCACATCATATTTATTCATGTTCTCACAGTCTGAAAACTTGTCTTAGCTGGTTTAGAATGTTGTATCACTATTTGAATAGAAAGTACTGAGAGGAGTGTTTGAATCGGAGTTAAAGTACATGTAGAATGGATAAAATTGGGTAACAAGAAACTCTGCGATTAATACATCTGACTTCGTATTATTGATGTCGTCAAGTCAGGGTAACAAGACACATGTACAGAATTTGGTAGGGAAATTTTGGGGAAAGATGGCACTGAGAACACAGAATAGAATCTGCAATTTGACTGATTGTTCATTTATTTATTGACACCTTGTCAAGACCACATTTCATATAGCACTGAATGATGGTGATTTGTGAATCACATAAAGACACTTATTCCTGGATGAAGATCTCTGCCAGATAAGATATAAGGGATAAGATGCCCCCATAAGTCAGAATGACTGTCAACCAGTGCTTCCTGCAGCACTGCATGTTATAACAAACAAGGCTGTGCAGATTAAATGGTACAGGTATAACCATTTATCCAGTGTCCTAGTTTTTTCTTTCTGTTTTGTATTTTTTTCAGCTTTTCTCTTCCTTTTTTTCTTTCTTTATTGTCTCCTTTCTTTTTTTAATTATCTGTTCATGTATAAATCACAATTTTTCATTTCCCTTATCACAAAATTCTGAGCATCTGTTTCAAATGTTTGAGGTACCAAACAAGTAACCAGTGTGAATGAGTCAAATTCATTCTAACCAAGCTATCCAGATACAATCCCACAGCAGGAAGTTTAACAAACTGCCTTTGAATACAAGTCAGTTGCAGTAATTCAGAGTAAACTAATATGGTACATTGTTTTTGGATAAAGATTTTCACAGTACAGATTGTGCAGGCTAACTCTCTTAAGTATTACAGTTATACACAATTTCAGTTATCATTTTGACTGCTATGAGGAACTAAAATTCAGAAAGGAGTAGGTAAAGTACTGACCTAAACTTTATCCAGAATGAGATCACAAGGCCATGTCCAATTGTAGAACCACGCTGATCTGAAGGAAGGGTTTAGTACTCATCTCCCAGGAGATTGTAGTGTTAGTTATTAGTACAAATGATAGATATTAAATTGTGAATTTAGTGAATAATGGACTTCAAGAGAAAAAATTTTGATTTTAGAGAATGAATATATATTTTATCCTCCAAAACAAGTTCATAAGCCACTCCTTATACTTCTCATCTCTACAATACTTACTGTTGTGACTGAAATTTTATAGTACATTCCAATTGGAAGTTCTGCATGTTTTGAAACATGCAGAACAGAATAATTGTTGTAAAAGATTTGGTGGATTTGCTCAGTCCTGAGAATCTTAGCTTTCTCAGGTTTGCTTTATGTATGTATACACAAGCTGATGGAAAATTAGGAATTGTGGCAATGAGTGGGATGATTGATGGTGATGGAGAATGTAGCACCCTCCTGCCTCACCAGTGTTATGACTACTAAAATTGACAGACCCTACTATTTCTCCTAAACATTGCTACCTGTCTAACAAGTTATGTGATGTCACATCCCACACCACAATCTTAATACTTAACCTCCAACAGAACATCATATCTTATATTCTATACAAGGGACCTGGCTGTCAAGGGTTAATGTGCTGGTGTTCTGTGCAACAAATCTTATGTTCAAGCCCAGCACAGTTGTCCCTCCTCTGACAAAGTCAAAACTTTGTGAATGGAATGTGTATCAGGGCTACACAGCCGTTCACATTGCGGAGTAAACTATGGATCCTACCTCTCAACCATATTCTGTGCCCGACTAAGTAAAACCAAGATTGTATTGAGATGCACAAGCCACAATACAACATAGTCAAAGCCATGAACTCTGTGTTTGTTACACAACGCCCCTCACCTCACCCTTGTTACATGTAACTCAAATTTATAGATGAGGAAATTTAACTGTATCATGTACAGATTTATGATGAGTGGCATATGAACTTAATTTATCTTACCTCTACACATTCAATATGATAAAAATAGTACTAGGTGGTTGTGTGACTTGTATGTGTGTTTCAATTATGCATGTTTGAACATAAAAGAATAGGAGTAGTCTTCTAACGGATGTTACACATAAGGAGTATGAAATGTAAGTATCCATGCAGCGTACCACTCATCACACCAACACACTCGAAATGGAATATATTTTAGTCGAATAAATTAAATTTACATTTAAGAAGGGGTCGTGAGAGTTCCAGTATTTGGACTTCATGCTGTTCTGAGGTATGTTTTCACATTGTTTGTAAGCATGTTTGACACTGAATAGGGAGGCAGTACATTTCTTCGAAACAGTTGTACTTATCAAACAAATTATGTGGCACCACATCCCAGAAGACCAACATTGGACTATTCACCACCACTTTTCAGGAATTTTACACGTGTCAAATCCCAGAAAAGTGCAGATCACATCTACACCACGGCAGAAGCCTTAAGTCATGCATTAATGCAGATATTTTAACAGTACATTACAAGGCTTATATAATGATTATGATTATCAGAAGGTTAACAAGAGTTAAAAATTAAATCACATATTATCATGGCACTGAATGTGTTGATTGTGGTCTTCTGGGATGTTACATTGTGTACACTTGTAGATAGGGGCTCATATTTTAGAGGACCTGTTGCCTACATCTGCACTAAAGATGTAACGAGCAGGTTCCTCCGAAGCATTGGTACCAGTATAACACACAGCAAATTATGTAGCATTGCATCCTAGAAGACTGTGATCGTGCAATGAAATGTTTCTGCATTATGTAATCTGTAACACTACTATATAATGACGTGTTTTGTCAATACTAGGTACAAACGAGCCATCAAGTGACACTGCTTTGTTATTTTGTCCTGCTTTCTCTGACCTGTTTGCACATATATAATATATTCCTTCAGTTTTAAAAATATTTATATAATTTGTGTCAATGTATTTGTATGGTTATTGATATTAAAGTAAGTAACAAAGGAAGCCTGTTTGTATAGATTCACAGTAAATAATCTGATACTGTAACTGCAGGAACATAATATAATACACAATAATATAGACAATAGTCACTGTACCTTTCTCCATACTTAGAAAATTGTTTTTAAAATATATCACTGATCCTACATCTACTTACATATATCACTGATCCTACATCTACTTACATATATCACTGATCCTACATCTACTTACATATGCTGATATACACACCATACTAAACTCTTTACATATTTACACTTAATATGAAAGGCCAAATTTAATTCAGTATAAAAATATTTCCTGCAACTTTGCTCATGGTTTTTGATTGTTTGTGGTAGTAAAGTTTATTATCATACCCTACATTTGAAGGTATTCTGCTACTGCTCAAGTACAGAGTGGTGTAAAAGTGAAATTACAGTTCGTGACTGCCCTTATGTCACTCTATACTATTTTAAAAACTCTTCTGTCTAGTGAACACCATAATGGATACACAGTTCACATCTATCATGGATATTCTTACATACAGGTCACAACACAACTTCATGTTCACAAATCCTTAGAAACCTCAATTATTTTGGCACCTCACACAGTGAAGTTTAAATGTCATGCTGTTTTTCCACAACTTAGTATGTAATGTTTTTTGGCCAACAAAATGTAGTACTATTGATACAATACAACCATTTACAGGGACCACATTATTTGTTTTTGGCGTAGTTTTCATGAACTTTTGGACCAAACATATATGAATTAGGCACTATAAATGAATCTTATTTTGTGGCCCAGCAACCCAGAAAAATTTCTAGTTCTATGAAATCCATAAATTTGAAAGTTAATATAAAAAATAATGTACCCTTATGGGAATTTATTTGGTTAAAATTAAAATTATTGTCTACTGGAAAGTGATGCCACAAAATTTGGCAGATAGGTGTCAAAGGTTTGGAGGAATCTGATGCCCCCACCTTCAGGGTATAAGAGCAACTCAGATAAATTGTTTTCTTTTGTATCCCAAAGAATGAGGCATACAAAAGTAAACACCAAAAAGTTGATAACTATCCACAAAATTACATAATGTCACATCCCAAAAAACAAAAAACTGCATTTACATGACCGCTGGAACCGCAACTCTCTTATTTGATCCCAGCTGGCTTATTGTGACTGAATGAACCATTCTTGAGTGACGTGACTGAGTAATAGACAAAATAGACATCATAGAACTGTGTTTATACTGAGTATGTCCAGACACAGTAAAAAAAGAACTTAGAGATTTTGATATTTCATTCAGTAATATATTAAAATTATTCTATAGGAAGCCATGTACACAGATCCTAATAGTGTTATAACTATAGCCATATTAAACCTGAAAACTGTAAAATTAACACTTAGTCTTGTTTTTATAATAATTGATTTTTGTCCCAAATTTTGAATGTTGTAGGATATCTTTTGGTAGCCATGAGTGCAAATTCCAGTGATACAGCTGTTAGGGACAGTAATGCAGTACACTAAAGGTTGACCTCATTAGCATAACTAATTATGCCATAATAACTAAACCTCTACTCTTCTGTGCGTGATGTCTGTAGTGCCTGATACATGCAATATCTGCAGGTAGCAAGCATTTAAATATAGTTTGCAGCAACTTTGGTGACAAAAGATTATACCATCTGCTTTGTGCATTGACATTTTTGCTGCTGGACTCATTACAACATACACATAACTCTGTGGAAGCTTTAATATGTCTTCAGCTGATCAAAAAAATTCCTGCATTTTATGAGAACTGAAGGTTTATTACCATATTCACAAGATCCTGTGCTTCTCCCTCTCATGACCTAAATGAATCCAGTCCGTGCTCTTCCATCTTGCTTCTTTAAGATAATTTTAATATTAATCCTCCCATCCACATCTGGATCTTCAAAGTTGTATAATTTTGCCATATGCCATGCCAATTTTGTTATCTAGAATTTGTTAAATGTAAGACACACACACAGGAGAATTTTGTACTATCTCATTAATGAAGTCATGCTTATGTGGTGTCTATATTAGTAAACACCCACTCAGACCAACCTCCAGAAATCCAGTGATATTGGAACTTGTTCACTTGCTTGAAGTAGTATTATCCTATTATGAATGTATCTACTTAGAGGTCAATAAAATTATTGGTGGTGTACTTAGTGATAAGAGATACAGCAAACCATAGCTGTTTGCTGGTGTTCCATTTCCTTTTCTTTGTATCCTCAGGCCTCACATTAACATGTACATTACTATTTCCAGACACCATGAACATATGAAGGTAAAAAGTAGGTCCAAAAATTGTGAAAAATACAGTCAGAGCACTGTCCATTTCACGTGATATCTATGTAGTTACTGACTAAGATATGTAGGCAGGTGCCCTCTCCTGCGTATTACACCGTGTGCCTCCAGAAATGTGACCGCGAATAAGGAAGGGACATATTATGTAATGCATGTTGGTTGCCACAGTAATTCTTTGGTAAATGAACAAAATCATGATTGAGAAACACAAATGGAGAGGGTCTGCTGTTTGTCAGGTTTGGGTGCTTGAAAATGAGTACTAGAAATTTACACTTAGACTGAGATATAGTGCATGGAAGTGAAGGAGTTATTTTCTAAAAAGTGTGTGGAAGAAAACGGGCGTAAACACCTTGGAATATGGGCAATTGACACAGTTTTAAGTTCCCAGAAGAATATAAATTGCACTCATCTGAAAAACATTAGTGTTCCATTACCTCAAATAATTTTATCACGAACTTGTCCTCTTGTGAACATGATCTGATGATGGTTACTCATTTATGATACAAGACACTTATGACTTATATAAGAAGTTCATTGTTTATTTCTTAGATTTCTTGGAGTGGTTACTTTCAAGTTGTATAATATTGGAAGCTGCTGGTGAGAAGACGTTCAGTGTCTGATGTTCTGTGATACTCAGACTTTGTTGATTCCATATGTTAAACATGCTCTCTCCTTCAGGTTTCCTCTTTATGTACAGTCCTCTGACAGAGCACAAATACTGTAGTTTATCTTCTTCCTGTCCCAACTTTGGCAGATGTGCAGTCAGATATATGTGTAGGCTGTTCCCCAAGGAAGATGGACATGCAGTCAAATATCCAAGCAATGGCTCTCTCTTGAATTCAAACATTGTTTCCAGATCCATCATCAAGTGAGCAAGGCGTTCATATGCCACACCCAAGCTGCTAGGGTTATCTTTTGGTGTGGATGACACAATATGCAGATGTTCCTGCACATTTATCCAGATAGCCATTTTTTCATTCTTGGTAATGAAAACTCCTCTGCCATGAGGCCAATGTTGACCATGTAAAAGATTATCTTCATTTTCATGACTATCTGTCAGCAATATCATCAAATTTAGTGCTTCAAGTTTCTCTCTGATTTTAGAGTTTTCCTCCAACACCTCAGCCATGGGGTAATATGATTTACATTCTGCATCATCACTGTTATCTGCATTCTGTCCTCCTACACAGTCCTCAAGAGAATTCACCAAATCTCTCTCTAAAGCTTCCAGGTGTGCAAAGCTCAAGCCTGAAGGTAGCTGATACTCAGCCACATTTCTGCAGCATTCAATTCTTCCAGACTTTACATGTTTGCCAGAAGGATCAATGATAATTTCACCAATGTGTGCCTTTTTCTTTTTGATTTCATCTTCTTCATTCTCATCCTCATCTTCTTCTGGCAAGAAGAATAATGACTTTGGTTGTGGGTTAAGGTCATAGCTTACAAGAAGGCCATGCAGGTCTTTGATTAGTGGTAAAAGGAGTTCAGCAAATACTGTGTAAGACTCATAATCTGGAGCAATTACACCTCCATTTCTTTGAATCACTTCTTCTAGTTCCTCATCTATGTCACCATCATTGTCTTCGGGAACTTCTTTGGCTCCTGGCCAGATTACATCCAAAAGATTGTGGTCCATTCGTGTCAGGCGCTTCTTCAGCTTTTCAAACACAGGTCTCTTTAGGTAACGTTGTAGCAGTGTTCCAGACATCAGCTGCCCATTGGTTGAGGTTTCTTCACGTACAAGTTCATAACAGCGTTCCAGTGTTTCAAGGATTTCTGGATCATCAATGTCACGTCTTGCAGACACGGTGTCATTTGGAACTGCATTCAGATATCATAAATAGAGGCATCATTTAGGATCTTGTATCTCTATTTTTCTGAACAACCACTGAATGGTATAGTCTAACAATGTACAGTTTTAAAATCACTACTTTGAACAGGTGGATTCATTTGAGGGACGCAAATTTGAATACTTATTATGACAAAAGCCTGCCCCATTGTCATTCCATCATAAATTGACTGGCTCAGGATTGAATCTCAGTAATTATATAGAGGACACACCTTTTCCAAATATGTGAATGAAGGCAGTGTGTTATACTGCCTATTAGCCTGCGCAGTGCACAGTACCAGAGTATGAATCTTTGCCATCTTGAAAAAATAAAATATGTATTCAGTATAATGTCTGAGATTAAAATATGTAAATTGTAATAGTACCAGTTTGTACCAGGAGCAAAAGCTTCATATAGTGGAAGTATACAGCCAAGAGACTACTCTGCACAATCAGAAAGAGGTTTTGAGCCTAACAACATATTTCACAAAGAAATTAACAGGACATGACAGTTGCCAACAAACAATGTAAAGTAGGCCATGCTGTTGCAAATAATCAGTTTTAGCAGTTAAATAAATTTGCATATATAAAGTATTTTTATAAATTTAATCACAGTGGTAATAAAAGAATAAATATGATCAATGTAGCCAGAACATATACAATGGCAATGAGATGAAGGCTAAACTTATGATTTATACACATTATGTCTGCAGGTTTCACCAGACTGGTGGTATTGTCTGTTAAGCTACAGATATAGCATCCCAAAAGATACAAATTCTGCACCACTGCAAGAAGCTCAGAGCTCAAGATGGACTTAATTTGCTGCTGCAATACATCTGGTACTCAACAAAACAGAAACCTTCAATCCTCATATAACTTTTACTTTCCCTCAAATGTCACCTACCCTGTGCAAAACTGGATGAAAAATGCAACACAAAATTTGCACGAAACTGAATTCAGTGTTAATGACATCAAAGTCAAACGCTGTGCCTTAATTCACAGTGTAACCAAGCCAAATTCTCCTCTGTAAGCTACAGATTTCATGGTGTTGTAATTTCAATCATACAGTTATGATGGTTTAGTAACAGGACAGTCCCACCCCTTTCACTGTTACTGGTGGAATAGTTCATCTGTATTATAAAGTGCACCTCATGTTATGGAGATAACTGTTCTGCCAAGTACGCAGCATTATTTATCAGTACATGAGATGGTTAATAGTTATGCTACTACTAGTAGTAGTAATTTAATTACTTAAAAAAATTTTTCAGCTTTAGTTGTTATATAGATGAGATGGGAGAATGATCATGAATGGTGAGCAGATAGGGATTTTAAAGGAAGTTGTCTTTGTACATTTGAAGGTGTTTTCCCAGACTTTAGCAGGAGAGACTGATAAGCAACCCCGTTCAAGACAGCCAATAACTTGAAACTAGTTACCGCCTAATGTACTGATACATTGCCTTATTTAAGGATGATGATCAACATCATCAGAACAATGGGAAGAGTAATAACACTGATTGTGATACTGGTAAGTCAATTTCCTAAGTACAGTTCATAAGTTTTAACTAACTCCTTCTCCTTGAGAATCTGCTAGTCACCCAGCTTGTGAAGAAATTCTGCAGATATTATAATACTCAGAATTTCATAACTGTCTTCACAATATTGCAGTATTGGACACTAAGATCTCGAGGTGAAAAATATATGTGCTGTGACACAAAGTGGTGAGAATCAAGTGAATAGTGTCCACTGTGGATTGACATATTTCAGTAACAACAGTGAAAGGTTTCATAGTGAATATGAAGATAAGTGAGGAATCCAGCAATAGCTCACCTTTGTCTTCAAGCATGCCATTAAGCAACTGCTGTGAGGCACCGTACTCCTCCAGTAGGTCTTGATGTGTAAGAATACCTGGATTCTTCAAATAGTATTCTGCAGTATTACCTAGCTGCAAGATGAAGTGAATTTGACTTAGTTCATGAGAAGATATCTCATAAAAGTAGTCAAACCTGCAGAATTCTGGAGCTATGAACAATGGGACCGAAAAGTAACTGGAAAATGTTTTAGAACTATTTGTATTCTCACATGTTGTGTTTCTGAAATTTCTGCTTGTAAGTCAGCAAAGCACAATAGCATAGCGCAGTGCTTTACTGTGTCTCTTCATATAATGTTTATTCTGTTACGTATGATGTGACTTTCTTGAATGTGGCAGGAAGTTTTTACATGAAACAGGCTATTCTTTAACTCCATGTCTTTCCAGTCCATCATTAACTTGATTCACAGCTTCTAAAGTATCATTTCCCACAATGGGTGCCACAGCCTCTTAGGAGGTGGCTGTGAATTCTTTTTTTCTGAAAGCCACCAAAAAGTGTGTTAATAACGAATTTGTTGAATTAATTTTCATCCCAGAAGGTCATATTACATTACATTGCACACATACAGTTTCATATAAATGTAAATTACATATATTTTGAAGGTTCATAGTAAATTATTTTTTTAAATTGTTAAATCGCATTTGAAGTCACTTGATAGACAAGTGGTATCAAACTATTTTATTCACATCAAGGGACCCTTGGGATCCATAACCCAAAGTGATTTTTGCATACACCTGCATGCAAATATTAAATTCAATTTTATGTGCCTGCTGGTGATGGGTGATTGCTTGTTGACATTCAGTTCAAAATCTCTGGTCTTATAATGTGTTATCTAAAAACCCAAGCACAAAAATTTACACCATTGTGATTTTACCTCTTGTTTTGCATGGGTTTCAAATTGGTCTCTTACACTGAAAGAAAACATAGACTTAGTATTCCTGTAACTTCCAATACACCATCCTAGCATATTTAGCATAATTCAATTACTTCTTTCACATGTTAGTACCTGCATGTCTCGATCTGATTTATGTTTGATATAGCATAAAAAATTATGGTTATGTAATTAGTGCACACTCTGTAAAATGTGTAATTTCAAAACAGACTGAGGGTGTCTAAGAACAGGGTGCTCAGAAAAATATTTGCATCTAACTGGGAGGATGCAACAGAGGCTGCAGAAAACTGCATAATGAGAAGCTACATAATTGGTACTTTTCACTAAGCATGATTGTGATGATCAGCTGAAGGAGGATGAGAAGTAAAGGACATGTAGCTTGCATGGGTGTGATAAAAAATGCATGTCAAGTTTGCTTTTGAAAGCCTGCAGAAGAGAGACCAGTTGAAAGATGCTGACTTCCGTCTATGGATATTAAAGGGATCTTAAAGAAACTGGATAAGAGGGCATGGACTGAATTAGTCTGGCTTAGGATGAGCATCAGGAGTAAGTTTTTGTGAAGACAGTTATGATTTTCAGGTTCCATAAAATGTACAGAATTTCTTGACCAGCTGAAAAAGTTTCACTTTCTCCAGAAGGATTGTTTTTCATGGAGTTACTACATATGTACAAGGTGGAATAGTTTGAAAGGTCATGTGTGTAGAGTGGGTGCAGACAGATAACTCAGTTCAGCATGGAATCATAAACCTACAGGGTAATGGGATGACCATACTGGAAATAAGATTTTGAGGAATTAAACCACAAAAGACTAGAAAATGAAGATAACTGTTCCAACTCACATTGTCTTTCAGTGCAGGGTCAGCCCCCAGATTGAGCAGTAAGTTGTAATAATGTCCGTTGTCTGCCATGGTGGCTGCATAGTGCAAAGGTGTGCGATCACTGCTGTCTCGAGCCTGTAGGGTCTCTGAAAATCGACCACCTAAGTACCGGATTATAGCTGTGTGGCCAAACAAAGTGGCAACATGCAGGGGTGTAGTGCCCATTGGATTTGAACCATCACGGGCAATTGAAAATTTGCGTCTGTCCAGAGCTGCCTGTAAGTCTCTCAACCGGCCATCCTGAGCTGCTTCATGTACTGCACGAATCTTCGCCTACAAAACCACATACTTAAATGAAGGTTCCATAATTTTACATTGTAGTTAATATATGAGTGTTTGGCTTCACATGCATTATATTCCCACATTTTTAAATAGAAATGTCACTTGATTTAAGAAGAGCAAAATTTTATTAATATAAAAACAATGGAAACTAAGTTAGTAAGAAGTTTCAAAGTAAGCAAAGTTATTTTTGGAAACTAGCCATGTATGCTGGCACATTGTTGAGAAATCCCTGCAGCTCAGGATCATCAGATTTCTGCCCTATAAGGCGATGTCCCTCTCCATTCAGCACTAGGTTTGCCAGCTGTTCCATGTTGCCTGCCTCCACAAGTTGCTTTACTTCCTCGTCTTCTTCTGCTGCTGCTGCTGCTGCTTCTGCTGCTGCTGCTGCTGCTTCTGCTGCTGCTACTTCCACTGCTGCTGCTTCTGCTGCTGCTGCTTCCACTGCTGCTGCTTCTGCTGCTGCTGCATTAGTATCTCCACCCATTACTTCCCCATTTTCCTCTCTTTCTGGGACTCTTTCTACCTCCTCTTCTTCATCCATTCTGGCAACATCCTCCCTATCTTCTCCAGGAGCCTCCATTTCATTATCTTGTTGCTCCCACCTATCAACTGTGTCAGCTGTTCCTCCTCCTTCATTCACATCTTCTACTTCATTTTGTTCTTCACCATTGTCATTGCCTTTCTGTTGAGCTTCCCATTCTGTTTTTGTAGCTTCTTCCTCCTCCTAAAATTCATGAAAACCCATCTTATCAGAGATTTCTTGGTATAACAGACAATTAACATTTTCATAAGTTGGAGAATTTCGTAAGAATGACACATCCTTATTTACAATACTTGGGTTCCTCACAGCAGTTTTGTTGACCATTTATGTCTTCTACATAGGAACAGAATTTTTAAGTAATATTTAATAGGATTTCATGCCTGGAGGAGGTAGAGTGCAAAACAAACTTACCTCTTCAATTCGCCTTGTGTACTCCTCATCATGGTCACCCTCTTCCCCTACACCTTCATCTTCATCCTCGTCATCCAGTCGCTCTGCCTCCTTATTCCCAGCAATTGGGGTTGCTGCCCGTTGGTTCAGATATGCGGCGCCTGTAGCCACTGCAGCTGGTATTGCCTGTGAGTGAGCACATAAATGCTGAAACTATTGAGAGAATTAGAAAATATGCCCCCCCCCCCCCACACACACACACACACACACGCACGCACACTTAGACACAAAATATGTGCTAATAACAGTTCAGGTGATGTACGATACTGGTTTCTGTACCATTTTAGACATTTATGCTGCTTTTCTTCTGGCAGTATGCAAGAGTATGCAGTATTCTTTAAGGAAGGAAAGTAAGCCAAGAGTGCATTTGATGTAATCTATCTGGTTTGGTGAATATTACTGCTAAAATAAAATCACCGAACATTTATATGTGTAGAACAATATCTCAACTTTCATTAGGAGGATGCAGGCAGATAGTAAGTGTGTGAGATGACATTGCTGTGACCTAACACTGCTGTTGATTTTATAGCCATTTCTATAGAATATTGCCCCTTGTCATATTGATATTTTTTAAAGAAACCTTCTTCTTTCAGTGTTAATTTATTGTACTGTACATTTCTATTGATGTGTTTTGAATATTTTATACTAACTGTTGAAAAAATGACAGGACATATTTCTTTCACCAATATTCTTGATTGCTCAAAAAAGTCAGATCAGACAGGCCAGTGATTTAGAGTCCATGCACAGCTTTGAAAGCTTTAAGAAATGTACAGGACAGGATTTGATCTGAAACCAGAGTAATGGACAATATTTAAAGTTGAAATATCAAAAGAAACTTTGGTGCAGGGAAGGACACTATGGACATTCATCGTAAGTACATAACAACAATATTCCTTTAAGAATGCAGAAACTGAAGTTTTCAGAAAAAGGATTGCTGGGGAAGACAAAAACTAGGTGAGGACCCAAGTAAGGAGTGATATAACAGAAGGGAATAAGAAGAGAATAAACACTGGCAGAAGAGATGTATTTATGAAGGGACAGAAAATTGGAAAAGGCTTTTCATGAGATAACTGACCCTGGTTGAAACACTGGTGGATGATGATGATAATAATGGTGGTGGTGGTGGTGGTGGTGGTGATGGTGATGATGCAGTACACTTAATGTTTACAAGATATTTTTTACTTCCAATTTAACTTACCACTGCTGCTGTTGTTGCTGCTCCTGCTGCTGCTGCTGCTCTTTCAGCCATATTCGACATACTCTTTTCTTTCTACATGAAACAGAATAATTGCATTCAGTTAGCGTTATGTAGTCTTCAGTCTAGCTATTTCTGTTGTACAGCAGGTTCTATCAACAGAAATTTCCTTTTGATGTGGAACTGAAACGTTCATCACTATGACAAAAAAATTCCTGTCACTGGTTCATTTCAGACAAGTTTCTCTCTTTGGGTCATATTTGTCTGAACTCTATTTTAATATTACACTGAGATCTGTTCATAGATATTACAAACGATTCTAAGTTACTACCTTCCAATGTTCACACTAAAATTTTTAAAAATTTCTCATCTCCCCATGTTTGTTACATGTTGTACCTATCAGCCCTCCTTGAATTACTTATAATCATAACAATGTAGATGAACTTTCTTATGGTGTTATTCTAGCCACCCTTATTTTCTTCCTGCCTCATAAATCCAGATACTCATCTAATCACCTTTTTCTCAGGAAGATCATAGGTTTTGTAAAAGGCAGTGAATTTTGCATTATTTGACAGACTGAGCTGCTCAAGAAGCAAACATTTAGGTAGAATTTAGTAGTTTAGAAAATAAAATATTCAAAGGAAGAGAAGACCTATGCACAGAAAGAAAGACAATATTAAAGTGGGTCTTACAGAAATACGGCATTGTGGTGTGCAATGAACTCGTTTGGCTCTGTGCATGTTTCGCTAGTGATCTCTTGTGAACACAGTAATGAAGCTAAGGGTACCATAATATAAGCAGAATTTCCTATTTTAGCTAAACAGCTGCCAAATTATCAAGCATGACTGTGCTGCATGGTGTTAGTCAGTTATTAAGACTGTAATTTTTCTTATAATTCCTCTTTAAAGATAATTTGTCTGGGTATAATACAATTTGTACTTTACAAAATACAAGACACATTAGTCTATCTATCTGTCTGCAGTGCAGTTCATTGGCTTTCTTAAAACAGCTTTATGTCTGCAATACATAAACATTATGACCAAAAACGTGCAAAATCACAAAGTATAATACACCCATCCCTCATTATATAAACATTATTGAGCATCAGAGTTGCTGAATTGAGATCACTTGAATCCATCAATGTCCTTTCACCTCATCTGTATACCACCATCTACTTAGTCCCAGAAAACAGGATACAAGAACCATATAGACTCTAATTAAATATTCAGACTACAACCTTAATCTTTTCAGGAAGATTGTCTCCACCATATTTCAAGTCATTCCCAATGGGTATTGGGCCAAAGTCGTAAGTCATGTTGTTGAGCAGCCTCCAGTCCCACGCAGGTGGGAAAATGGTTGCAGTTCGAGGGGCATCTGGAATCACCTGCAAATTTTTTAGGTCCAATTCTGCAGGCTTTGTCCGGTAGTAACTTGGTGGCTTCCCTCTCTGGAGACAAGAAGATCACATCAATTGAGAATCTAAGCAAGTATTATTGCTTATGGATAGTGCCAAATATTCTTCATGGGAAACATTTGATTATTTTGTGTAAGACATATTAAGGATTTCCAATTTTGGCAGACATCTTTGATATGAAAACAGCCAACTGGTGCTGACATTAAGAATCAATGGAGCTATACACCCACACTCCTGCCCCTCCATATGCTTTCATGGCATGCACAACTTTTCTTGTACTTGATAATTATGTAATACCAGCCAACTTAACCCACACATTATTTGGAAAACTGGATAGAATATAAGTAACTTCCAGGTAACAGAACCTATGAAGATTTATCACCACCACCACAAAATTTCCCAGAGGGAAGTCCAACTGAAATTGTCACATGAGAAATTTTTAATATAACCTCCCATATCTCTGACCTTCTTAGTCATTATTTCACAGCAAGTTAGCCAAAACTTAACTTATAGTTGTCAGATAGTTGTAATTAGTATTAATTATGTAATTTGTAACCACAGTTAGAAAATTTTTGAGTATAACTCTTCATAGTTTTCCAGTTTTCTTTTCTTTTAGTAACTGAACAATTCCTATAGATTTGAGATTCTCATGGTAGTTAGTATAAGAGTACATTTTTCTGTTATGTGTTGTGTATTGTGGTAGTGATGTCTCTCTCAGAAAGAAAACGTTCATAAAGAATTGGTGTTGAACATTTTTACTTTCAACATTGAGTCGCAATAAGTAAGTCAAGTTATCACTATTTTTCTTTCCGTCACATCAGTGTGGAATGCCATGATCAGTAACTTCACTTACTATGGCATTGCTTCTCAACTAATCATCAGAAGTCAACATGTGACTTTTATTTGGTATCTACCTAATTCGAATTTTAATCAAAACATGGGTTACCATCAATTGCAGTTTCTTCAGTCTTCCTCAAACTGTACAGGTGAATGACAGAATTATAACTGCTTATTTTTCATAGTCAAGCATAAAGTTTTGTTCACTCCGTTCAGTGCTAAATAAATGTCACAGCTGATAACAGAATTTTTTAACTAAAATCTCATAATATGACATGAGATACTAACACTATCTAGAGCATTCTCATCAGCCCCAGCCTCAACTAGCAGATTGTAGATGTGTCCATCTTTAACTGCTGCTGCATAGTGGAGTGGTAGTCTTCCTTCATTGTCTGTAGCAGTGGCAGCATTGGGGTAGCGCTGTAGGATGCTCACTAACATCCCTTCACGGCCGAGCCCTGCTGCCTATTAGTGATGAAAATGCATCTGTGTCAGCCAGTCCAGCAAACATTGCCATGACTTCTGGGACCAAATTTTAAAATTTGTTAAAGTCATCAGGCAAGGTACATTATTAAGAAAACCTCCAACCCAAAAATCATAAAAGAAGTATTTTATTACCTTGTTATGTAATAAAAGATGTTAATCAAAATGTAACTGTGAATGTAAAAGGTGATCATATCTTTAAAATATGTATATGTTAGGTAAGATGTAGGTCGTTTGCAAGCAATTGAAATGTTGTTGCAATGTTATGCTGACACCACATTTGTTCAAGTAGTGGTTATTGTTTCTGACATTTCATGTGGTAGACATTTTTTTAAGTTACCTTTCACATATATGAGAAACATAAGATGGGATATAGGTGACGGGTGATAGGGATATTACTTGAGTTGTCTACCCTGTATGAGATGAGAATGTTTGTCAAATGGCTGCACTGTAACAAAGGTACATACAAACCGCGCTTTTGTTTGAAGTACTGTAGCTGCTACTGAGATGGCTAAGTTTAATTATTGACTTTATAAGATCAAAGATCATTTAAGGAAAATAAAAATAGTTAGGCGAACAGACATAGTTGATGGTCGTTGAAGATTATTTGAGTAATGTGGTGCAATGAGGTTAGAAAAGCAAACTAGCACAATGAATTAAGATAAACTCACTTATACTGTGCGCGTAGGAAATTGCATGGCTGTGAACACAGATAAAAAAGAGTGTGGTTTAAGTTGGAAGAAGCTGATGTGTGAAGAGTGTACATACGTGGATATATTGATGAAAAAAGTAACACTTTGGACTGAACTGAAATGGAACTGTAGTGAGCATAGTGTGTTTTTTTATTCATTCGGTTTTAATAGCCATGTTGCCTAGTCCAGCCAAGACTCTTGTTAAGTTGAACGGTGTAATGATGTGACTAGTATACGCCTAAGCCCTAAATGCGCTCGGCTGCCAGTGAGGTGTTTGTAATGTGGAGTTACAAAAAATCTGTGATGTATTTCAAAAAGTAAACATTTTCAAAGCTTCAAAATAAAATACAATTCTGATCAAAAACATCAAGAAATGATAGTAAGACAAATGACGGACAAGAGAACATCATAAAGAGAGAGAGAGAGAGAGAGAGAGAGTGTGTGTGTGTGTGTGTGTGTGTGTGTACTACAGGTACTACAGAGGATACAAATAAAGCCCAGCCTCAACTTAGTGAAAATGGGTAATTACCGTATGCTGTGAAATAAAAATAAATTCTGGAAGAGCAGTGTATTACTGCAAGAGTAAGTTAAGACAACAGAAAAGTGTGAAAAGAAGGTTGGAAATGAAGTGGATGAGGATTCTGATAGTCTGCCACATGATGCTAGATGGTACTGAGAAATTGCATTTCTTTGCAGCTGCTTTTATTATTATTATTATTATTATTATTAAGTGCTTAAGGAGCAGTTTCACAGCTTCTAATTGACAGAGGAGATGTAGATACTGAACATTGTTTGTGTTAGTGAATGACACATTTTAGCATGGCTTTTTGAATATGTGTACATTTTAAAGAACAACAGTTTAGGGACTAATAGAAAAATGAAGAATTAGTAAATATATTACCATATACTAAATTGTGGATTATTCATCCCGTTGTGATAAGTAACAATGTTGTTTATTGTCCGTCTTACACAACAATGTGATGTAAAGTTACACTGTAAACAATTAATGTAGCTACATGTTTCAACCCCGTGGGATCATCCTCAGGCTTATAAAATTTGAAACATACAAGGTACCGACACACGCACAGTCAGATAGCAGAATACAGGACAAAATACGCCACCTGACAAAGCACTTCTCCGCCCACTGCCAGTTCTTAAACACGACCGCATCAAGCAACCTCACTTCCTAGAAATTCCACACGTCAACGCCAAAAAAAAAAAGGACATCGCACCAGCACTGATCTCTTCACTTGACAACACAAGAAGCCGCCTCCTATCACACCCCATTCAAGATCTGGGACAGCACACCCACACCGTTGCTCGCCATAATAAGCACCACAGAGCGCCGCGTTCAACCCACGGACATCTGGATGACATCGAACGTCTACCTCACAAGGAAGTCACATCACCCAAACAGTGAGTTCGAGCTCCCTACAAACGAGGGCACACACCATCCACATACGATAAAAAGGCCTCTGATGCATCGTGAGGTCCCCAATCCACGACCATAACATCATGGCATTTCTA
>Ga0136643_10002275_pt1 | contig 24739 bp, 21 predicted proteins | sample TergutLab28metaG_FD_96883 | JGI IMG/M metagenome (GOLD analysis project Ga0136643, IMG submission 96883) | Labiotermes labralis P1 segment gut microbial communities from Petit-Saut dam, French Guiana - Lab288 P1 (version 3) (version 3) | ecosystem: Host-associated > Arthropoda: Insects >... | reverse complement strand
TTGCCCTAAGTGAGGACGAAGAAACCCTTGACCTGCTGGTAGAATTAGAGCGGGCAACTCTGCGAGAGTTAGAAGCAGAGTTCGGTTTGGTGGAAAGTGCAATACGTGCCCATGAGGCAGAAGAAGCGCGTCAGCGAAGGCTCGAGCAACAACGTGCCCGCCAAGCAGAGCAGGATGCAAGGCTTGCACATCTTAATGATCCAAGCCGTACGTTCTTATGGCCATTGCCGGCACGTTCTCATGTTTCTAGTGGTTTTGGGCAGCGTGTAATATTTGGACGGTCACAACACCATACGGGGATTGATATACCCGCACCTGCTGGCTCTCGTATTATTGCTGCTGCAGATGGTTATGTAAGGTTAGCCGGTTGGAATGGCGGTTTTGGTATTTCTGTTATAATTGACCACGGCAATGGATATAGCACACTGTATGCACATAACTCTCGCAATAGGGTAAGCGTAGGCCAGCGAGTAAATCGTGGTGACCATATTGCAGATGTTGGTACAACTGGAATATCTACAGGTAATCACCTACACTTTGAAATTAGGCGTAATGGAACACCTGTTGATCCGATGCAGTATTTTAGATGATGAAAATCCGAGGGGCTGTCTTGCTTTTTTCCTGCAAGACAGCCCCATTTATATTTTCCGAAATTAGCAAGAGATGCAAAGAAAAATATTTATCATCCATTTAAAATAGTAAATGAAAGGAGGGATTGCGTGGATTGGCTAAAGGGAATGAACAGCGTTATCAAACATATCGAAGATAACTTAACACAGCCGATAAAGTATGAATCACTTTCGCGGATTGTTGGCTGCTCTGTTTATGAGTTTTCAAGGATATTTTCATTTATGGCTGGAGTGCCTATTTCAGAGTATATACGCCGCAGAAGATTATCACAGGCGGTTTTTGATATTCAAAATAGTAGCGAAAAAATTATCAACATTTCTTTGAAATACTGTTATGAATCGCCAGCTGCGTTTACGCGGGCATTTAAAGAATTACACGGCTCAACGCCACTATCTGCTCGCAAAACTGGCACAACCCTTAAAACTTATCCACCAATCACCTTTGTACTGACTATAAAAGGAGTGGATGAAATGAAATTCAGAATCGAAAAGATGGACGGTTTCCATATCATGGGGCTGGCAAGTACTATTGGCGTAGATGACATAGGTTCGATGTGGGAGGAGTATTTGGATAAACCTGATTGTCTAAATAAGCGCATGGGAAATGTAACAGGCAAGCCGACCTTTTATTCCAAACCATTTGAGCAAGTAGGGGTGTATGATTTCCAATCAGTTGATGGAATGACCCCGGCAATTATTGGGGCGGAATATAAAGGCCAGATACCAAACATCGAAGGTTTGACCAAGGGTTTGACAATTAAGCACATACCCGCTGCCACATGGGCTGTATTCTCTATGAAAGGTACTGAAGGGTTTGGCGGCGGTGGGTTTGTAAGAATACTAACCGAGTGGTTCCCGGCCAGCGCATATAAGCGTGATGAAAGTGTGCCTCACCTTGATGTGTTTCCAATGAACACTCATGTTAATGCTGAATATGAATGGGAAGTTTGGATACCTGTTTTAAACAAGTAAAATAATTTAAATGAATATCAATTCAAAAGGCGAGATTGCTAGTATTGGCACTCTCGCTTTTTAATTTAAAACACTGAAATGGCAAAATAGCCAACAATAAGCGCAACAATTCCACCTATAAAAGCGCCAATAGAATCGTTTATAATGGAAGACCGCATGACGTTTCTTATTATCTGCTTTTCGTTTTCTGTCATCGATTCCATACCTTTGTCGGCCATTTTTTTGTCTATTGAATTAATATTATCCTTAACTGAGCGAAAACTTAAAACAAACCAAAAAACTGCCATGACAAGCATACTGGTAAATGCAGCAATATTTTCTTGTAAAAATTGAACCATTTATTTATCACCTGCTTATTATTTTATTTATTTCTTTGGGATGATTATATCAGCTTTGGAAGGTAAGTTGAAAGCAAAAAGCTAGGCCTGCCGTACATAGCGGGCCTAGCTTGTAATATCTCTATAGTTTGTGAGGCTATTTACGCCTCTTGCTCTGTATGCTCTTTACGGCTGCTTTGCCTTTGTGCCATTACCAAATCGTAATAAATACCGCGTTTTTTCAGAAGTTCTGCATGTGTGCCAATTTCTGAAACGCCGCCTTCTGTTAGTACAATCAGGCGGTCCGCATTACGCAGGGTCGATAGGCGGTGAGCAATTGCAACAGTGGTGCGGCCTTGTGTAATACGGTTTAGACTTTCCTGTATCAATGCTTCTGTTTCTACGTCTAGAGAACTTGTGGCTTCGTCCAGTATCAGAATTTCCGGATTTTTAATTATTGCACGAGCAATAGAGAGCCGTTGTCGTTCACCACCGGATAGGGTTTGACCGCCTTCACCTATTGGTGTGTTATAACCGTCTGGGGTCTTTACTATAAAGTCGTGAGCTTCGGCGGCTTTTGCGGCGGCGATTACCTCTTCAAGAGACGCGCCAGGCTTGCCGTAGGCGATATTTTCTAAAAATGTACCGGCAAAGAGGAAGTTGTCTTGGAATACAACGCCCATATTTTCGTGCAGATGAACGGTTTCCATTGCTTTAAGATCAGTCTTATTTATGGAAATTTTGCCGCTATTAGGATCATATAGACGCATTGCTAAGTTTATGAGTGTAGATTTACCAACACCAGATTTTCCAACAAGGCCTATCATTTCTCCAGGGTTAATTTTAAGGTCTACACCTTTTAAAACAGGTTCGTATGATTTGTAGCCGAAGTATACATTGTTGTACTCAATTTCTCCCGCAATTGGCACGTTTTTAGGGCTTGGCGCTGAAACAATTTCCGATTCATCGTCAAGCAGTTCGAATACTTTTACCATGCTGGTTGTGGCATTTGCAAGCCAGCGCGGTACATTTACCAGCCAGCGCAGGGGCATGAAAATTGCCCACAAATACATATTAAATTGAACCAACGCACCAACGGACATGGTTCCCTCTAATACCATTCGTCCGCCAATAAATAGAATTAAAAATTCACTTGCCCCTACCAAAAATGATAGTGGATGAAACATAATGCCCCACAATGCTTCGTTTTTGGAAGAAATTACAGCAAGTTCATAATTGGCCTTGGAGAATTTTTCGATTTCGCGTTTTTCATTACCGAAAGATTTTACAGTGCGGATTCCCTTAATAATATCGTGCAAAATAGAGTTAACTCTGGAACTTTTGCGCCATTGTCGTTCAAATCTAGCGCGGATAAATGTTTGAAATAGGTGCAAAAGCACCATTACAACCGGCACGGGAATAAGAATCATTAAAGCCAGTTGCCAGTTGATAATCATCAAAAAAACAAGTGCTATAAAGAACATTACGATCATTTCTATAACCCAGCGGCCAAGGTCGGTTATAAATTCGCTTACTACAGATGTATCGTCCATAACACGGCGGATTAAATCCCCTGGGGTACGCTTTGCAAACAGAGTCATCGAATGGCTTTGCACCTTTGCGTATGCTGTAGAACGGATGTCGTTTGCAATGGCAATTGTTGCCCTGTTAAACACCCGGGACGTTATAATAAATACACCTTCGCCAATAACACGAACAAGCAACATTGCCGATACAATTAAAATGACTTGCCCCCATGTACCCATCTGTGGCTCTAAATGGCGGTCGATTAACATACGCGTGAAAAATGGTGACAATAAAAACGCAACATGGCTGATAATTGCTATAATTTGCGACCAAGTTATTCTGTGGGCATATGGGCGAAAAAAACCGATGGCACGTTTTATAACGGTTAATTTACTGTAGCAGAATACACATACGGTAAGTTCTGTCATCATTGGGCGGCCGCATTTTTCGCAAAATTGTTTTTCAATTTCATCGGGGATATATGCGGTGCCTGTTGAGTTGTAGAAATTTATGATTTTGCAAAACTCTCCGGCGGGTTTAAGTCCGCTCATGGTAAAGCGGCATAAAACCTCATCAGGCTCGTTTTCGTACTTTGCGTAAATTAAACCACAGCCTACACCAGGTTTAACCAAGGCCTCTTTTATTTTTTTTGCGGAAAATGAAAATAATGTTTGACCGTTTGTTTCACTTGACACTGTGCCATCTTCCGAAAAAATTAGTTTTCCGGAAGCGTCTGTCATATCAAGTGCCAGGTCGTATTCAAATGTGAATTGTTTCATGAATTGATTCCTTTCAGTCGGGCGAAGCCCTCCTTTGTGGAAGGCATAATTAATATGTTGAAAGAAGAGATTCACTTCTTTCACTCTTAAAGCCTCCTCGATTAGAACAAATAGGCATCTAATTTACGCATACTTTGGCGGTTAAGCCTTGCAATGTCGGAGATTATATAGCGGTTGCCATCTACGTCAAAAATAATTACACTGGTATCGGAAAGCATGCGAATATTGCGGCTTACATCTTTAACTGCACAGTTCTTCTTATATTCTTTGCCTTGTTTGTTTTTAAGGTGCATTTCCATATATACATAACCTAGTTTGTCTTGTACTGATACCACTTCAAGTACTTCTGGCGAGTAGTAACGATTGTCTAATTCGTTTATTACAATTTTTTGCTGGTCTTGAGGTAGATCAGATACTGCTTTTAAAATGCCAATTTCTTTATTTTCTGTGTCTGCTACGGAAATGTAACTCATTGGCTGCTGTAGAGGCATTATGCGGCGCAGGATAATGTGCTTGTAGTCTTCACCCTTATATTTAAGCCCTGCAAAGCCGCCTTGTGTAGCATAAAATTTTGTCTCTTTTAGGTCTAATATACCTAAATCCATTTGGATTGTGCTCATTGTTGGCTGTTCCTCCTTTAAAATGGGGCTCTGCCCCAAACCCTCTCGCACGCAAGCGTGCTGGCCGGGCGGCCTGCCGCTTTGCGGCACCTGCTGCGCAGGAGACTGCCCCGCCGCTCCATCGAGCAAAGCCCGATTACGCTTCCTTCGCCTTCGCTACGGGTGCGCGCTGTGCGCGCAAATAGTTATACTGTACTAATTTAATCCATGCTGATAACTTTCAAGCCTTCCATTTGTATGGTGTAAAGCTTGTGATAATCGCCTTTTTTCCGCATTAATTCTTCGTGGGTACCGTTTTCGGTAATCTTACCATCGCTAATTACGGCTAAGGTGTGGGCATCTTTTAAAGTGGAAAGTCTGTGGGCAATGGCGATTGTTGTTCTATCTGCTTGCAGCTGATTTAAGGCTGCTTGTATTTTGCCTTCTGTTTCTGTATCCATTGCGGCGGTGGCTTCATCTAGAATTAAGATTTTTGGATTTTGTATAATTGTGCGCGCAATAGAAAGCCTTTGGCGTTCGCCACCGGATAAATCTTGCCCACCTGCACCAACGCGGGTTTCGTATCCGTCGGGTAGTTTTGCAATAAAGTCATGTGCCGAAGCCATTTTTGCGGCCCATATCACTTCTTCTATGCTGGCATCCGGTTTGGCATAGCGTATATTATCCATGATGCTTCCTATAAATAGGTAAATATCTTGAGAAACGATCCCAATGTTTGTGCGAAGCTGTTCAAGGCTAAGTTCTTTTACGTTAACGCCGTCTATTAATATATCACCTTCGGTAGGGTCATAAAGGCGGGCTATTAAGTTGGCCAGGGTAGACTTCCCTGCGCCTGTTTTACCAACGAGACCCATTGTTTGTCCGGCAGGCACGTGCAAATCCATACCTTTTAAAATGGGTTTGGCTGGTTCGTACTGAAACCATGCGCTTTTTACTGTAATTTCTCCACGAAAATTATCTAATATAATTGGGTTTTTAGGTTCTTCTATATCTGCTTTTGCATCTATTACTTCAAAAACACGTTGGGCGGCGTCTACACAGCGCGCCCACCAGTTACTGACTGTGGACATAAATTGCAGTGGTCCGTAAAGCATTTGCAAATATGCCAAAAACGCAAGCATCACACCAAGTGTAATATCGCCACGTATTACCATCATGCCACCAACGGCGGTAACAGCCACCTGTCCTAAAAACAGAAATAACCAAATGAGCGGAAATGCGGTAAAACCTAGGTTCATGCTGGCAGTTTCAATTGCTGCCTGCTTGTCACCAATGTTTCTAAAGCGACGAGATTCTTCGTTTTCTCTGGCAAAAGCTTTTATAACACGTTGTCCGTTTACCGCATCGGATACCATGTTGTTAAGCTGAGAGTTCATAACCCAAAACTTATGGTGGTATCGTCTGAATATTTTCATAAGGATTCTAAACATGATTGCAGCGAGAGGTATTACTGTTATACAAATGAGGGCAAGCCGCCATTCCAGCACAAACATTACAACAAAAATACCGATAAATGTTATTGCGTTTATTAAAACGAAAGGAAGCCCATCTACAAAAAACCAATATATATTTCTTGCATCCCGGCCAACACGGTTCATTAGAGACCCGGTACGTTTAGACGTGTAGAATGCGACGGAAAGACGTTGCATTGCTTCAAATATACGCACTTGTAAGTCGTAAATTATCCACGGCATGGTTTTTGCAAGTACTACTTGATAAAGCACTTGAAATCCTGCTTCTATAAAACGCACACCCAAAATAACGAGTACAATACCGCCAACCATGCGATAGTACAGCCCGCCCTCTACCAAAACTTCGTCAAACAGAATGCGGGTACTTACATATGGTGCAAATATAGTCATCGCTGTTATCGTAGACATAACTAGAAAACATGCTGCAACTTTTCCTTTGTATAGTCTGAAGAAACTTAGAAGCCTTACGAATATGCCCATTTTGTCGGTACATATGGGGCACAGGGCACGTTCAGGTTCTGGGTAGCGAGTTGCGCATTTAGGGCAGAAGAGTTCTTCCTCTTCTTTAATTTCGTGTAGCGGGTCCAGGCCTTCTTCCATATTTTTTACGACTTTAATCATACGGTCTGTAAAGGCTTGGTGGCCTAATGAAGACAGCAAAATAAGCCGCTGTTCACCATTCTTTGTAGCAAGTAAACGGCAAGTTGATAGCAGTGTTTCTGTTGTAAGTTCACCAAGCTCTTTTAAATTGTGAGTTACAACTTCCCGGGTGGTGTACTGGGAAACAATTCTGCGTGCACCCTCGGTTTTTACTACTTCTTCAATTCCGTATAATATATACAGATTCTGTCTGTCGATAGCCACGTAGGTGTCTGAAAAATTGCTATTTAAATCCATATCTGTATGCAGTGCAAAAACAAGATTGTCAAAATTTATGCCATTTGCTGTAAATGCACTGCGCATGTATTCGTGTTTCATTTAAAGCCTCCAAAAGTATTGTCAGGATTATTCAGTTTCTTAGTATACATTAAAACAATATTATTTCAACGGAAAAACTGATTTATATTTGAAAATTATCCATATAAATAAATTTGTAAAGAATCTGTCATATTGGAATCTCTTAAAAAATCTTGCAATCTTGGACTATGTCTGATAAAGTATCGAAAGTAAAAAAACTACTAATTAAGGAGAATGAGCATGAAAAAAGTACTATGTTTTGCACTTGCCCTAGTGTTGGCAGTTGCACCAGTAGCTGTATTTGCTGATGAGTATGACAATGGCGAAAACGGCTATGATGAAGAATATGCATACGATGAAGATTATGCATATGACGAAGACTATGCAGATGATGACGCTGCAGAAGAAGCTGTTGCTGTTGCAGCAGACCCACAAGTATGGACCTTCGTAACCGGCGAAGATAACGAAGGCTGGGACGTTGAAGAAGACGATTACCTAAGCACAATTACATGGACAGCACCTGGTGAGATTGCAGTTTATGTAACCGGTAACGTTCTTGTAGAAGATGCAACTGTTGCAGTATATTTAAACGATGAGCCTGTTGAAGGTTTTGAGTTTGAAGAAGGTTATGATGCAGAACTTCATCTTGCATTAGAATTGGCAGAAGGCGACGAATTATCATTCGTAACCACACTTCTTGAAGACGAAGGTTCAGCAGAATGGACAATTGTTATCACAGAAGTTCTTCCTGTAGTTGAAGACGTTGAAGAAGATGATGATTACGATGCAGAAGACGAGTACTACTACGAAGATCCTGCAGCAGAAGAAGCTCCTGTTGAAGAAGCATCTCCACTTGCAGCAATCCCTACACGTGTTGTAGGTACTGTTGAGTTCATCGGTTTCCGCGTTGCTGCTGAAGCATTTGGATACGAAGAACTAACATGGTACGGCCCAACCCGCACAATTACCGTTGTTGGTTTAGACGTAAGCTTTACAATAAACGAAGCTGGCGGCTTTAACGATGATGGTACAGTTTATGTGCCTGTTGCGTTTGTTTACGACATGTTTTCATAATTAAAAAATTGTATTAATTCTATAATAAAAAAGGGCTGTGGGAAAATTGTTAATCAGTTTTCCCACAGCCTTTTTGCTTTATATTTTTACTTTTTATAGCAGTATAGCATGTTCGATAATATACTCGATAACCATTTGATTTCGGATAAATTGTTTTAACCAAGGCAGACCGTACATTTCTTCAAACATAGAAAAGTCTTCTGAGCCAAAGTGTTCTAAAAAGAAATCTGCTACATCTTGGACGCTTGCATTAATGTTGGCATCCTCTGCAATTGCTTGTAGTATTAGTGTAAATCTTGCTTCCATTTCAATTTCATCACGTATATCTTCAAGAAATTCTTCTACACTGTTGTAACCTTGTAACTCGAGTAAGGAGATTAAATCCATTCCAAATTGCAAACCTTGTTCGATTTGACGCTGCAGTATTGCTTGTTCGTAATACCTTAGCAATTGTTCTGGAATTGAGGTAACACCCATGTAGTCTAATATATAATCCTGGATATATTGATTAATGGAACCTTCTTGGAGTCCGGATAGAATGTCTTCAATCAAATCGTCGACGGTTGTTAGGCCGTGAAGTGGGGCTATATGCTCCAAAACAAATGCGTCAGTTAGTTCTGGTATTATTTCGTCACCTTGAATATGGTTTATTGTTGTGACAAACAATGCGTCTGCACCTGCAAGAGATTCTTCGAAGTAATCTTCTGGGAAGGTTACCTCCACATTTACTACGGTTCCGGGCATGTGGCCAATAATTTGATGTAAAAAGTCATCTATAAAGTCTGCACTGCCTGCTGTTACATACATTCCCATTCCGCCTGTAGAGCCGCCCATAAATTCTTCGCCGTCTACACTGCCAACGAAATCGATGTTTACTTGGTCCCCATCAACGACTTCCCGGTCTGTAACTTGCTCTGCTGTGGTGTGGTCAGACAATAGCATGTCAAGTATTTCTTGGACGCGCAGCTCTGAAATATAGTGTACATCTGCTGGAATTTCTAATGCCTGGTAGTTGAAGAGATCTACATAATTTAATGCTGTTAAACCTTGCACAAAGCCGTTTTCGTCAAGACCATCGCTAAAGAAGAATTCTGGCTCTTCATTGGGCGTTTCATCGGATGGGGGTGGGGGGGCTTCGGTGTAAGATTCCGGATCTCCTGCATTCACTTCGTCGACTGTATCTCCGGTGCAGCCCGGTAGTGCCAACAAAATTAATAGTGCGAGAAGAGTACATAGAATTGCTTTTTTTCTGTTCATTTTCTTTTCTTCCTCCGTTTTTTTATTAGTTAAATACATGTCTATTATAACAGGTAAACGTTGTTGCGGGGGAATACTAGATTAAATTTACATGTCGTTCATATACTGTTCATATCCGGATAATATAGACAATTAAGTTAAAAATCGCCTCAAGCTTCGCCAAAGAACGCAGTTAAAGCCCTGGGTTTTTGTCTCGCTCTCGGCTGTTTTTAACATAAATTGCTATAGTGAGCGGCTTTAAAGTTTTGCTTTTGGGGATGAAATAAGTGTTGTTAGATAGCCAAAAACTACAGCTACAGTTAGGCCGCCGGCCATAGCGGTTGCGCCACCGGTTATGACACCTAGTAGCCCGCGTTCGTCAACTGCGCGTTTTACACCTCGGGCAAGTATGTTGCCAAAACCAGGTAGTGGAACAGCTGCGCCTGCACCTGCAAAGTCAATGAGTCTGTCATACCAGCCTAAGCCGCCAAGTATACAGCCGACTACTACAAAAAGCACGAGTATGCGTGCGGGTGTTAGTTTTGTTAAATCTATTAGCAGCTGCCCGATTAGGCAAATGAGGCCGCCAATGATAAAAGCCCAGAAAATAGTCATTTATGACCAGTCCTTTCTATTTGAATGGGGCTCTGCCCCAAGCCCCGCCGCTCCGCCGGGCAGAGCCCGGCTACGCTTCCTCCGCGTTCGCTACGGGTGCGCGCTGTGCGCGCAAATAGTTTTTACACTATATTTCCACCGCAACCGCATGTGCAATAGCTGGTATGCTTTCGCCCTGTTGTATTGTTGCTACGCTATGCAGTGCGCCTGTTGGCACAAATAAAATTCGTTTAAGCAGCCCTTTTTGCAGCTGGTTGTAAAGGTAGCCGGCAAATGTTGCGGCGGCGCATCCACACCCACTGCCGCCGCTGTCTACATCTTGGGTTTCACGGTCAAAAATTAATAGGCCGCAATCTTCGTGAATTTGTTCGAAGTTTTCGAATTTATTTTGTTTCATTAGTTGTCGCAATAATGTTGAACCCACATGGCCTAAGTCGCCGGTTACAATCATGTCATAATAATTGGGCGGGAGGGACAGGTCGCTAAAATGTGTAGTAATAACTTCTGCTGCGGCCGGAGACATGGCTGCGCCCATACAGTTTGCATCTGTTACGCCCATGTCAACCACTGCGCCTGTGGTAGCGGCGGTTATATAGGGGCCGTTTCCGTTTTTTGCAAGCACCACCGCGCCATCGCCGGTGACTGTCCAGCCAGAGGTCGGCGGACGTTGTGTGCCAAGCTCTATAGGAAAGCGAAATGTCTTTTCTGTTCCGCAAAAGTGGCTAGATGCAGAAGCTACTGCATATTCGGCAAATCCGCCATCAATAAGCATTGCAGCAAGAGACATGCCACTGCCAATTGCAGAACATGCCCCAAATAACCCAAAAAACGGTCGGCTAAAAGATCTTACGCCAAATGTAGAGCCGCTAATTTGATTTAGCAAATCTCCTGCAAAAATGTAATTGACATCTTCTATTTTAATTTTAGCCTTCTGTACTGCAAGTTCTATTGTTTGGCGTGAAAGTTCGCTTTCGGCCTGTTCCCAAGTTTCCTTGCCAAAAAAAATATCTTCGGAAATTTTGTCAAAAAACGGACCAATTGGCCCTTCGCCTTCCTTTGAACCAACAATGGATGCGGTTGAAAGTATTGTTGGCGGTGCAGAAAATTTAACAGTTGCATTGCCTTTGTGTTTCATCGCTATCTACCTCACAAAATAATAAATTAATCCAACAATTACAGATGTTGTAAGCCCATAAACTATTACTGGCCCTGCAATAATAAACATTTTTGCGCCAACACCAAGTACTAAACCTTCTTTTTTATGCTCCAGTGCCGGAGCCATAATTGCATTTGCAAAACCTGTAATTGGTACAGAAGAACCCGCTCCGGCAAATTTGCCAAGTTTATTATATAATCCGAGTGCTGTTAATATAATTGCCGTAACAATTAAGATAGATGCAGTAATCAAGCTTGCGTCGTCTCGCACAAGGCCGTAACTTAGCAAAATATCCTGAATAATTTGTGCGATTACGCAAATTGCACCGCCTATTAAAAAGGCTTTTAGGCAGTTGGTAAAAGTTTCAGACTTGGGGGAAGCTGCTTTTACCATCTCGCCGTAGGTTTGTTTGTCAAGTTTTGATGAAGTCATTGAAATGTCCTTTCGTGTTTAAATTATTTATAGTATTTGCGATATGGAATTTTTTATGTACAGAGAAAATGAAAGGAAATTCAAATGCGTGATTATTAAACGCCAAGATTTTGGCGGACTTTAGCCAACATTTTTTTAGCTTTGCTAAATTCAAAATTCTCTATTAAGCGGATAAGCTTATCTGTTTGGGGTATCCTTTTTTGCACCGTTCCTTTTAAGGTATATTTGAAGGCGTTTGATAATAAGTTATTAATAACTTGTTCAATGCGTAAAGAATCTCCAATAAGGCGTGCGGGCGTAGCCTTATCAACGCTTAGTACAAGTTCGATGCTTTTACTGCCTTGGTATACAATATGCAGCTGCGGTACGTCGTTTACAAGACTTGGTATCTCATACACTTCTTGGACCACTGGTATTTCTCCTGCCTCAATTTTGGATAAATCCAAAATATCGCTCACTATGCTTAAGAGAATATTTGCAGAATCATGGATTATTCGTCGTGGATTGATAATCCAAAAAATTTGGTGGTTTCAGGGTTGGCAAATATAATATTATTTTATTTATCACGCAAGGTTGCAACCATGGGTATATTTTCAAAAATAATTTTAAGCCGTTCTTCTATGTTGCGCCGTTTTTCCATATTACGAATCAAATAAATGACAAGTATGAGTGACACAACAAGCAGCGTTACCATAAATATTGTAAGTGGAATTATAATTCTGTTTACATATTGAAAAATTGGTGAGAGTACTGTTTCAATTGGTAAAATGGAAGCCAATGTCCAATGTATTGAGTCCATATTGGACAAAACAATAACAAAACAATATAAGATGCGTCGGTTATTGAGGAATCAAACTCTGCAACAATTACGCCTGTGTGCATTTGCTGCATTTATATGTAAACCTTGAGGGATTTCTTTATGCCATGGGCGCTCAGAAACAAGCCATCCTTCGGATTGCGGGAAATTTACACCGGTTATCAGTTGGTTATTAGAGAACCCTATGAAAATATTTTCTATAAAGTCATATTCTCTAACAAAGCCCTGTGCAATTGCTTCAAAGTCATCTTCATTAGAAAGTTCGCTTAAAGTAGCCGCTAAAACATGAACTGTTTGTTTTGCGCTACTAAACCAGTGGTCTAACTCTTGCGCAAATATTAATTGATCTGTTTGTGCTGTACCAATAACATTATCGTAAATAACGTCGTGTACAGTAGTATTTGCAATTGTAATCATAACAATAAGCCCGGCAAAATATAATATTGTAAGCAGAACGCATATACGCAAAAGAACTGGGATGCCTTTTTTACGCTTGTATGCCCCCATTTTTTTCCCCTGCAAACTGAAATTTATTACATTCTTAAAAGTCATACGAATCCTCATTTAAAATCATGATTGTCTATCGGTCAAAACGCCTCGTGCAGTGGCGCGAGGCTTCCCTCTGCCAAGCATGTTTTAAAATGGAATTCGTATAATTGGATTATATCATTTATTTTGTGTCTGCAAAATGCTATAATGAAAAAAGTTTTAATAAAGGAGAGGTTTCCATGAAAAGGGTAATTGCCGTAGCAAATCAAAAAGGTGGTGTGGGAAAGACCACAACCAACGTAAATCTTGCAACCTGCTTGGCACAGGCCGGTAAGCGTGTACTTGTTGCGGATATGGACCCGCAAGGCAATACAACAAGCGGATTTGGGGTGGACAAGCATAATGTTGAGTCTTCCATATATTCTTTATTGCTTGAAGAAGCGTATTTAGAACAGGTTGCTGTTGATGTTGGTATCGAGGGATTGCAGCTTTTGCCGGCGAATATTGAGCTTAGTGGTGCAGAAATTGAACTGATAGATCAACCTCAGCGGGAATTTAAACTGAGGAATATTTTTAATCATGCAAAATATTTGTTTGACTATATTCTTATCGACTGTCCGCCGTCTTTAAACTTACTTACGTTAAATGCGCTATGCGCAGCAGATTCTATACTTGTGCCAATACAGTGCGAATATTATGCACTTGAAGGTTTGTCCCAGCTTATGCATACAATTGAGCTTGTCCAGCGTAAACTAAATCCACGGCTTGCAATTGAGGGTGTGGTATTTACGATGTTTGATTCACGTACAAATTTAAGTGCCCAAGTGGTGGAAGAAGTGAGGGCGCATTTGTCTCACTACACATACGATAGTATTATTCCAAGAAATGTGCGCTTAAGTGAGGCGCCAAGTTATGGGCTTCCTATTACGCTGTATGCACCAAATTCAAAAGGCGCAGAGGCATATGAAAAGCTGGCTCAAGAGGTTATTAAAAAGCAAGGAATTACGACAGCACAGTGATCGTTTAGGGCGACGCATGAAAAATTTCGACGTTAAAAAAAGGAGTGCGCGATAATGAAAAAAGGATTAGGCAGAGGATTAAACGCTTTACTTGATGGTGTATCAACAGCTGGTCAGGCAAGAAACACTACGCCAAATGCGGTGGATAATGCGGATGGTGCAGCAGCCGCGACACCTGCAGCAGAGCCTGTGGTACCGCCTATTACCCCTGGTGGTGTTTTAATGGTGGACATCCGCAAGATTGAACCCAACCCAACCCAGCCTCGCCAATACTTTGACGAGGAATCCCTTGAGGAACTTGCGGAGTCTATGCGGACATTTGGTATAGTGCAGCCGCTTTTGGTTAATGACAATGGCGGGCATTATACAATTATTGCGGGTGAGCGTCGTTTTAGGGCGGCGCGCATAGCTAAACTTACGGAAGTGCCGGTTATTGTAAAAGAATATACCGAGATGGAAGTCTTGCAGGTTGCACTGCTTGAGAACATTCAGCGGCAGGATTTAACTGCTATTGAAGAGGCAAAGTGCTATAAGCGCTTGATGGATGACTTTTTCTTTTCTGCAGACGATATTGCCGCAAAATTGGGGAAAAATAAACATGCGGTTATAAGCTCACTTCATTTGCTTGAATTAACGCCTCCCGCCCAAGAACTTGCTGCAGAAGGTAAATTAACGGCCAGTCATGCAAAGGTTCTTTTAAGTGTAGAAGACCCTGAACTGCAAATCCAATGTGCGGAAAGAATTGTGCAAGATGGGTTAAGTGTGCGTGCCGCAGAAGCGATGGTGGCGCAGGTATTAAAACTTGCGGCAAAACAAGCAAGCGCACAAATTGCCAATGAAGAACCAGAGCAAGCAGCCGATACCACAGAGAATGAGACAGCATATGCCTACCGCCGCGCAGAATTTGAGTTGAAGCGCGTGTTAGGGTCTCAGGTGCATATTAAGCCGGGTAAGAAAACCAGTAAAATAGAAATTGAGTATTATTCAACTGAGGATCTTGACCGGATTTTGAGTATATTTAGGAAGCTTGAATAAGTGTGGCAAATACAGTGAGGAGGGAATTTATGGCAGAAAAACTAACCACAAAACAACAGCGGGTTTTGGACTTTTTAAAGGCTGAAATACGCCAAAACGGCTATCCACCCACGGTGCGCGAAATTTGTGACGCGATTGGACTTAGTTCAACATCCACTGCACATGCCCATTTAGAAATGCTTGAACGCAAGGGGTATATTCGCCGCTCTAAAACAAAAAACCGCTCTACGGAAATTTTAGATGAGGACTTTTATGGGGGCACTCGCGAAATGGTTAATGTGCCGATTATAGGGCGTGTTGCTGCGGGCATTCCAATTTTTGCGGAAGAAAATGTAGAGGATACATTTCCGATACCAGTTGACTATATAAAAAATGATAAGTGTTATATGCTTAATGTAAAAGGCGATAGCATGATGGATAAAGGCATCTTTGACAGGGATTTAGTGCTCGTTAGGCAACAGTATGAAGCAAAAGATGGTGATATTGTCATTGCGCTCATCGAAGATGAGGCTACAATTAAAACATTTTTCCGGGAAGGTAAAGATATACACCTGTGCCCAGCCAACCCAGCATTTGAGCCGATTATAGTAAGAGAATGCGAGATACTTGGTAAGGTAATTGGCCTGTACCGCAGATACTAGTAAAAATACTTGAGCGTTAGTTCTAATAAAAAGAGGTATTTGTGCAAAAATTTAAACAATTATTAACTGGCATTGATATGACCCAAGGCGCGCCTTGGAAGAATATTTTGCTTTTTACGCTGCCCCTTTTAATAGGCAATGTATTTCAGCAAATGTATTCAACTGCAGATGCTATTATTTTAGGGCGCTTTGTAGGGGATAACGCCCTTGCGGCAGTTGGCAGCTCTATTCCGTTGTTCTTTTTCCTAATGGTTATCATGATTGGTATATCCATGGGTGCAGGAGTTATGGTAGCCCAGTATTTTGGTGCAAAACAGCGAGAAGACCTTTCCTACACGGTTGGTACATCGCTTACAATTACCACGATTATAGGTGTTGTGTTAACAATTGCCGGGCCATTTGTCACACGGCCTATTTTGGTGCTTTTGAATACACCGCCGGAAATTTTAGATGACAGCGTTTTGTATATGAATGTTTTGATGTGGGGAATTTTGGGACTTGCCTACTTCAATATTTTGTCTGGAATACTTAGGGGATTGGGTGATGCGTTTTCGCCACTTGTATATATTGCTATTGTCAGTGTTTTAAACGTTATTTTAAATCTTATTCTCATACCTGGTTTAGGACTTGGTGTTTGGGGTGCGGCAATTGGTACGGTTTTTGCCCAAGGATTGACCAGTGTGCTGTGCTTAAGACGGCTTATGCAAATGCGAGATGTTTTTGATTTTAAATTAAAGTACTTACGCCCAAAAAAGAAGTATGTATACCAAGTATTGAAGCTTGGCATTCCTACTGCCGCATCTCAGGCAATTTTTTCTATTGGAATGATGATTGTGCAGCCCCTTGCAAATGGCTTTGGTCCAATGTTTCTTGCGGCGAATGTTATTGTAATGCGCTTAGATGGTTTTGTTATGATGCCAAGCTTTTCTTTTGGCAATGCCATAACGGTTTATACGGGGCAAAATATAGGGGCCGGCAGGCTTGACAGGATTAGCAAGGGTGTAAAGCAATGCTCATGGATGGCGCTTGGCACGATTACTATAATCGTTGCAATTATTGTACTGTTTGGGCATCACATAGCGGGGATATTTACAGAAACAGAAGAAGTCATACTGTTGAGTATGCGAATGCTTCGTATTTTGGCAATCGGATATATAATCTTTTCCATAAATATGATATTTTGGGGAACAATACGTGGCGCAGGGGATGCGATGACGCCATTTTGGGGTTCAATTTTTAATACGATTGTTGTGCGTGTGCCAACGGCGTTTTTATTTGTGCATTTGATGGGAAGGCCGGAGGCTTTAATGTTTTCGCTTTTGGCGGGATGGATAACAAATACTATAATAGGGGCTCTGGCTTACCGATTTGGAAATTGGCGAACCAGAGGATTGGTCAAACAAAATAAGCAGAAGGAAGGGGTAACAGAGGCTATGGATTTTTTTGAAGTAATTAAAAAGAGGTATTCTCACAAAGAAGGGTTTTTGCCTGACCCAGTGCCGCTTGCAGATTTGGAGCGTATTGCAGATGCAGGCTTACGCGCACCAAATGGAATGAATAGACAAATGGTGCATCTTGTAATACTGCCAAATAGGGAGGCCATAGAGCCGATATGTAAAGTACAACCTACTGCCGGACTTACAACAGCACCAGCGGCAATTGCAGTTTTAACAGATACGTCTGTGACTGACCCGCCGCCTAGTCCGGTGAATTTCGAAAAAGAAGATTACTCTGCCGTAACTGAAAACATGCTTTTGGCTATAACGGCCCTTGGTTATTCCGGTCTTTGGCTAGACTATCCGTATATGGATGCTGCCAGGCAAAAAGAGGCAGTGAAGGTTTTGGGTGCGCCGGCGCATTTTCATTTGTGGGTGGTCATTCCTATTGGGAAACCTGATGGTGAAGGCTCTCGTCGGGGACGGGTGCCGTTTTCTGAGCGTGTTTCTTATGGAAAGTTTGGCGTGTCAAATAAATAAAGTTTGTACCATACCAAGGAGGGCTTTATAGGTGGGAGACAATGAAGCGCGGTTATGGAATCCGAGTTTTACGCTGTTGCTACTAGTTAATATCGTAAATTTTACCGGATTTGGAATAATCACACCGCAAATACCTCGGTTTGCAATAAGCCTTGGTGCAACCCTGGCCATTGCAGGGCCTATTACTGCTGTTTTTTCTTTTTCGGCATTGGTGGGGCGGCCATTTGCAAGCATAATGGGGGATAGGTTAAATAAAAAATACTTACTTATAGCGGCCTTTGTTTTAAATGGACTTTTTACTACGGCACATATATTGGTGCCTAGTTTGGTTTGGCTGATTCCCATACGGGTTTTGCATGGGCTGGTGTTTTCTGTAAGCAGCACACTTGCCATTGCACTATCTGTAGATTATGTTCCAAAAACCAGAATGGGCGAGGGCATTGGTATTATTGGCCTTGGTAATATTATAGGAATGGCAATTGGGCCTAATATCGGAATTATTCTTGTAGAAAGGTTTTCGTTTCAGTTTGGATTTGCGGTGAGTGGTTTGATCATTATTGCGGCGGGTTTAACTGTGTTTATATTAAGGTATCAGCGTGGTGAATATGCGCAAGAAGCGCAAAAAGAGAAACGATCGTTTTCTTTAAGTAATGTTCTTGCTGTGGAACTCTTGCCTAATGTTGGATTTGTTGCAATATTTATGCTAGGTAATGGCCTTATCAATTCGTTTATGGTAATGCTGGGTTATGAGAGAGGGATTGCTAATGTAGGGCATTACTTTTTTGTTAATGCGGCAGTGGCCATATTAACACGTCATGCTATCGGTAAAATTATCGATAGAAAAGGCGTATCATTTGCAATTTTGCCAGGATATATTTTTGGTGCAATGGGTATGGTGCTTATTGGTTTTGCATCTATGTTGTGGCAGTTGATTGTGGCGGCGGTGTTTTTTTCTATCGCTATTGGCTGTGGGTTATCTGCAATTCAAACAGATTGCATACAGCGGCTGCCTCCTTCCCGCAGGACAGTGGCAACAGGGACATATTTTATTGGGCTGGATATTGGAATGGTGGCTGGCCCAATGCTTGGTGGGATCATATCTGACTTTTTTGGATTTCACGTTACGTTTTACAGTGCGGGAATTTTAATGCTGATTGGTTTTACTGTTTATGGGATATATGTAAAAAGAACATCGGGCGGACCAAGGGTTTCGGTGTGAGTACAATAGGAAAATAAATTCAGTTGGTGGCCGTTTTATAACTACTGCCCATAATGGGTGAGTAACTAGGGGGGCAAAATTATGATGATGAAGTATGAAGGAATTATCTTTGACCTAGACGGTGTCATTTGCCATACAGACCAATTCCATTATAAAGCATGGAAGACAGTGGCTGATCGTATGGGCATATATTTTGACGAGGAAATAAACAACAGGCTGCGTGGCGTAAGCCGCATGGAAAGCCTCGAAATTGTTTTAGAGGGTTATCATGGCACGTTAAGCCAAGAACAAAAGCTAAAATTGGCAGCGGAAAAAAATGACCATTATATAAAGCTGCTTATGCAAATGGATGAAAGTTATCTTTCAGACGAAGTGATGGATACCCTGAATGAGCTACATGAGGAGGGCTTGCAGCTTGCCATTGGTTCATCAAGTAAGAATGCAGAGCTTATTTTGCGGAGACTTGTACTTTGGGATTTTTTTGATGCAGTTTGTGATGGAACGCATATATCACATTCGAAACCCCATCCGGAAGTATTTTTATTAGCTGCCGACCAGCTTTTGTTAAAGCCTGCGCAATGCCTGGTAGTAGAAGATGCGTATGCAGGTGTTGAAGCGGCATTTGCAGGTGGGTTTGATTGTGCCGGTATTGGTGATGCTGCAAATTTTAAAGGGATTACGTACCGATTGAATAGTTTTAATGAATTATTGAGCATAAAATAAATTCAATAGGAGGTTTTGAAATGACAGACTTAAGGAAAAAGCCGTTCTACTTGGGCGATGATGAGATTCAGTGGGTAGAGGACACAATTGCGGGCATGACCCCGGACGAAAAAATTTCCCATTTATTTTGTCTTATTGCCTACACTTCTGAGCAGGAATATTTGCTTAACCTTGCACAGAATGTAAAACCCGGTGGGTTAATGTGCCGTCCAATGCCGTTAGAAGAAACATTGGAAACAGTACGCACATTGCAGAAACATTCTAAAATACCAATGCTTATATCTGCCAACCTTGAAAGAGGCGGTACTGGCCTTGTAACAGATGCAGGTACAAGTATGGGTTCTCCTTTGGCTGTAGGTGCCACGGGTAACCCGGAAACCGCTGCACGTTTGGGCGCAATTTGTGGCCGGGAAGGTGCTGCTGTCGGTGCAAACTGGTCATTTGCGCCTATCATAGACATTGATTACAACTTTCGCAACCCAATAACAAATGTACGTACTTTTGGCTCTGATCCTGAACTTGTTAAGCAAATGGGTGTTAAATATGTAGAAGCTTTGCAAAAAGAAGGGCTGGCAGCCTCCATAAAACACTTCCCAGGAGATGGTGTTGACGAACGTGACCAGCATTTGGTAACGTCGGTTAATACCTTGGGTTGTGAAGAATGGGATGAAACATTTGGGGAAGTTTACCGCGCAAGTATTGATGCGGGAGCCTTCACTGTAATGATTGGGCATATTAGTTTGCCAGAATATTCGAAAAAATTAGTGCCCGGTATAAAAGATCAGGATATTATGCCGGCCTCATTAGCACCGGAGCTGCTTAATGACTTGTTAAGAAAGCAGCTTGGCTTTAACGGCCTTATTGTTACAGATGCAACTACAATGGCGGGTATGACAATTCCAATGCCACGGGACAAGGCTGTGCCTCTTACAATTGCCGCAGGCTGCGACATGTTCCTATTTACAAAAAACTTAGAAGAAGACCTAGCATACATGAAAAAAGGCGTAGAAGACGGTGTAATAACCCAAGAGCGCTTGCATGAAGCCTTAACAAAAATACTTGGCCTTAAAGCTGCTTTGAAATTACACAAAAAGCATGCGGAAGGCACACTTGTTCCCGGATGGGAAAGTGTGTTGCCTTACAAGGACGAGCATAGCAAATGGTCGGTAGAATGTGCGGATCAGGCAATCACCCTTGTAAAAGAAGAAAAAGGTGTACTGCCTATTTCGCCCGGCAAGTATAAAAAGATTTTAGTATACCCAATTGAGTCGGAACAAGGCCATGCATATTCTGTTAGGGTTGGCGCGGTAGACTTATTTACGGAAGCACTTAAAAGAGAGGGCTTTGATGTAGATGTGTATCAGCCATCTCAAGGATATGAAGGTATGATGGACAGCTACAAATCTGTAACTGACAAATATGATTTGATGGTGTATGTTGCAAACATGGGAACCCGGAGCAATCAGACAACTATTCGTATAGAATGGGTTATGCCATTTGGCGCGAACGTGCCAATTTATATGGAATCTGTGCCAACTATTTTTGTGTCCATAGAAAATCCATACCATTTGCTGGATGTGCCCAGGGTTAAAACATTTATAAACACATATGCCTCAACAGATACCACGCTGGATATGCTTATGGATAAGCTTATGGGACGGTCTGAATTTAAAGGAAAATCTCCTGTGGATGCGTTTTGTGGTTTGTGGGACACAAGATTGTAAGATAAAGTAAAATCCAACTGGTAAGGATTTCTTACCAGTTGGATTTATCTACATAGTATCACACTTACATCATTAACATTAGTACCTGTGGGGCCGGTATTAATTAAGCCATTTATGGCTTGTAACCCATGGTAGGCATCGTTGTTTGCTAGTATTTTGTCAATGTCCAGGCCTTGTTTTTTTAGGTTTGCGTAGCTATTTCCATCCACTATACCGCCTGCAGCATCTGTTGGGCCGTCTGTTCCGTCAGACCCTAGAGAGAATATCAGCACATCATCCAACCCTGCAATGCCACGTGCGGCGGAAAGTGCCAGTTCCTGATTTCGCCCGCCTTTACCGTTGCCTTTTAATGTTACAATGGTTTCGCCGCCGGCAATAATAGCACATGGGCGCGTGAATGCGTTTTTGCCGCTACAAGTGTCTGCAGCAATGGATGATAGCAGCCGTCCGGCGTCTTTGGCTTCGCAGTCCATTGTAGTGGTCAGTACATAGGGTGTGTAGCCCAATAATTTTGCAGATTTTTCTGCAGACTGGCAAAGGGTGCGTACGCTTCCGGTTATAATGGTTTCTACATTTGTTATTTGCTTTGGGGTTTCGGTCAAGAGGTGTTTGCGTTGTAAGTCGGTAAGTTCTAAATTGTATTTTTGCACAACTTTTAGGGCGTCTTCTGCTGTAGAACTGTCTGGGGCCGCTGGGCCGGATGCAATTGCGTCAAGCCTATCGCCTAAAACATCGGATAATACAATTGCAAATACGCGGCAGGGTGCTGCAAGCATTGCAAAACGTCCGCCTTTTACTTGGGAAAGCCGTTTGCGTATCATGTTTATCTCAACAATATCTGCGCCGCTTGCCAGCAATTGTTCTGTAAGGTTTTGGATATCTTCCAATGTAATGCCTTGTGCTGGTGCCTCAAACAATGCCGAGCCTCCACCGGATACTAAAAATAGGAGTTCGTCATCTTTACCAAGTTCTTTGGCGAGTTTGATACACTCCTGAGTTGCCAGAATACTGTTTTCGTCTAAAACAGGATGGCCTGCTTCATATATGTTAATACGTGGCAATTCTCCTTGTGCGTGGCCATACTTTGTAATAACAATACCCTTAACAAGCCGATCTCCTAACTCTACGGACGCTGCATGGGCCATTGTCCATGCGGCCTTGCCTATGGCAATTAAATACACGTGCCCTTTAAATTTATGGCTTGCTAATGCACTTGCTACGGCTTGTGTGGGCATGTTTTCCTCAATAATGCTTGAAAGCATTTGGTGGGCATCAGAAATAATAGTTTGCATAGTAATCACTCCTACAGTTTAGTTCTTACACTTTACCATAAATTTTGACATTTTCTAAGACAGATTCTTTATTTTTGTTTTCACCACAGGCATTTTGTGATACAGTAGTAATAAAAAAACTAAGGAGCCGCATATACAATGGGTGATTTACATGAAATGAAAGCATCACAAATAAGAATTTTGCATGGACTGTCCGCACTGATTCCTATTCTTATATTAGGTATTGCCTTTGCTAGAATTGGAATTTACCCTTTTGGTGATAGACAGATATTGGTTACAGATTTTTGGCAGCAATATTATCCGTTTCTTAGCGATTACTGGTATAAACTGAGAGGCGGAAATTCTCTGCTTTGGTCTTGGACGGCAGGGGGTGGACATGATTATATTGCACATATAGCGTATTACATGGCAAGTCCACTTAATTTGCTTACGGCGTTGTTCCCTCATCGCTATTTACGTGAGGTGCTTACGGCACTTTTACTTGTGAAAATTGGTGTTGCAGGGTTTAACATGAGTATGTATTTGCGATTAACATTAAAAAAATGTGATATGTTGCTGCCTATTTTTTCATCCCTATATGCATTATGTGCGTTTGTGTTGGGTTATTATTGGAATATTATGTGGATGGACACTTTTGCACTGATGCCTCTTGTCATACTTGGGGTTCATTCGCTTATGCGGGAGGGTAAATATAAGTTATATATAATAGCCCTTGCTTTGTCTATACTCTTTAACTTTTATATTAGTTTATTTGTGTGCATATTTGTTGTAATTATGTTTTTTATTAACAGCGTTACGTTGAAAATTACCCTGAAAGAAATGTTTCAAAAGCTTATTATGATTGGCGTGTATTCTGTAATAGCTGTGGGTATATCTGCCATACTTACCCTGCCTACGTATTCGGCACTAAGTAGAACCTTTGGATCGTCTACTCCCTTTCCAGGTGCGGCTGTTTTTTACAATAGTTTTGCTGCCATACTGGGCAACTTTATCGCTTTTACCCCGCCAACAAGCCTGGATGGGTTGCCAAATTTGTACAGTGGTATGATTAGCGTCATGTTATTGCCGGTATTTTTAATATCTAAAAAAGTATCTATTAGAGAAAAAATTGCTTACATGGTGGTGTTGGTATTTATTATTTTTAGTGTGAATCTGAATGCATTGTATTTTATTTGGAATGGTTTCCATTTTTCTAATATGCTGCCGTTTCGTTTTTCATTTCTCGTTTCTTTTATTCTGGTTTTTGTGTCTTATAAAGCGTATTTGCTTTTGGATGAAATAAAATGGCGAGATGTTTTAGCCATGGGGCTTGCTGCCGCTTTCTTTATTGCAATGGCTATTATTGGCACACAGGAAACCGAGCATATTAGGCAGGCTGCTATTTTAAGTTCGGTTTATTTAGCTGTATTTATCTTTGCCGCGGGTAATATCGGCACACACATAACTATTTCTATGCGCACTAAATTAAACACAAATGAGCAGCCGGCCGAAAAGAATGGACATGTTGTCAAAACTATTAGTATGCTTAAATTTGTATTTTTTGCCGTCATTTTATTTGAACTATTTTTTACAGCGCATAATGGAGTGCATGCAGTAAGAACTACAGATCGTACGGCTTATCCAACCCAATATGCGGAAGTGCAGCAGTTATTGGATAAACGAGAATTAATTGAGCCAGATTTTTTTAGAACAGAATTTACTAGGTGGTGGTCCACTAACGATCCATCTTTGTACGGTTTTAATGGGATATCGTTTTTCTCCTCCATGGTTAATGTAAGCAATACTAATTTTATATCGGGGCTGGGGTTGCCTGGCTGGGATAGGGGAAATCGCTTTACCTATGCAGAAACCTCTCCGCTAACCAATGCATTTTTAAACATACGTTATTTAATTGCGCGGGATGGCAGTCCTACAGATGACGGTGTCTTTTTTGACTATGTTGCCTCGGTAGATAATTTGCAGCTGCTTAGAAATAATCGGTACTTGCCATTTGGTTTTATGGTTAATGAGGACATTGT
>Ga0136643_10002272_pt1 | contig 24767 bp, 21 predicted proteins | sample TergutLab28metaG_FD_96883 | JGI IMG/M metagenome (GOLD analysis project Ga0136643, IMG submission 96883) | Labiotermes labralis P1 segment gut microbial communities from Petit-Saut dam, French Guiana - Lab288 P1 (version 3) (version 3) | ecosystem: Host-associated > Arthropoda: Insects >... | reverse complement strand
TCTGTTGACAGGTAACCTTTTCAGATTGGTTGAGTCACTTAATTTTTCTGCCCATTTTCCTTAATTTCCAAATGTATAGTTGACCCCCTGTGGGCTGCTGTAAACACAGTAATGAACTTTCAGGTTCCCTAAAAGGTGATGATTTTTCTGACTAACTGAACAACCACTGGCATGTGAAGGAGTGTGCTGTGTAGGGTGACTCTCCTGTTTTTAATTAAAAAAGTGGAAATAAATCTTGTATGGTTGGGTAAGTAATAGTGAACCATACACACAATATTGATCTTTTTATGTTTTGCGCACTTTATGTTCATTATATGATTACTCTTGATTCTGTTGTCTTAGCTTTAGTTAGTTCGGTAGAATGTATTTGCCAACCATCCATCTGTTTCATAAATTACATTACTTTCATATATTTTAATGCTTCAGGCTAAGGTACTTGATAATTCGTGTGACTGTAATTTCTATTACTTCCAGGCATGAAAAGCATCTAACTTTTCATCGCAAGTATCCAGAGAAGTTTGCCCCAGAGGGAATCCTGGAACAGTCTGGAGGACCTTCATCACCATACCATTCCTTGCCAGTGTACTTTGGAAATGTGTGCCTCAGATTCTTACCTGTAAGTTTGGATTCTTCAGTAACATTGACAAATCCAGGTTTCATGTAACACATCATACAGGGCTTTCAGTCTCTATCATTTCCTTGATTTTTTTTTTAGGTATTTGATATTGTAATCCATCGCTATCTGGAACTGCCTCCAGTCACTAAATCTTTGGAGACGTTACTGGATCATCTTGGATGCTTGTACAAGTTTCATGGTAATGTAATATATCCTGTTGTATGATAGATTATGAATTTCTATGTTGATTTCCATTCAGAAATACATTGCAGGAGATAAGTGACTGTTGTCTGTTGAAGGAAGAATTCATGATGTCTGTGAGTACTGCATCTTCATTGCATATAAAGCCCGCATCTGCCTGGACATCCAGTAAGAGCTTCCGTGTTCAGGGACACATGTCTATTAAGATACAGTTTGTACTTAAAAAAAACTCTTTGAGGATTGAAACGTCAGGCACTACTTTAATAAAACGTAACACTAAAATATATAATTCCAAAAGTGCCTTTATTAGTCCCATAAAAACCATCAAATATATTATGTAAGATTTATGGCTTTCATGCAAATTAATATGCAATTCAGACTGTCGTTTGTCACTTTATTTGGTTTTCATTCTCTCTGTAACAAATCTATGCACCAAAATGTTGGGCAGTCAGCTGCATCAAGAACAACTTATGCATAGTTACAAATCCTTGTTCACAAATCAAATTGCTTACATTAAAGCTAATATTAGAAGTCTGTGTGAATGAAAGGCATATGTTTCTGAAGCAGTAGTTTGGCAGGTGAGTTTTTATTATTTTTATGTGTGTCGGCTTGAAGATATTCCTGTAGGCATAAGCATGATGTTCACAACTTTTGGGGCTATATTTTCTTTCAGATATTGTTACTAAAACTCTGTAGCGTATAGTTTATACAATATATTCCAGATCGTCCTGTGACATACCTCTATAATACACTCCACTATTATGAACGGAAATTACGGGACCGTCCACCACTTAAACGCCGCTTGGTAGCAGCAGTTTTGGGTTCTTTACGTGACATCAGAGCACCAGGATGGAGCCTTTCAGAGCCATACCAAACATACATGCAACGTCAAACAGAAGAGACAAACTGGGTGCCTGAGCTGGATTATTATGTTAGACTTGTTCGAAGAATAGTGGAAAGTATCCTTTTTTGTATTGGTACTTGGTCTCTGTAAAGTAGCTGGGGTGTGATGTCGACTGCCTACCCCTATCTTATGCTGTAGTTAAGCATGAGTCGAGCTATATCACTCCTCCCCCTCTGTGCCTCCAATAGCATGTTATGGGGTGACCTTTATCCTTTTATTTTTTAGCCATTAATTACTGGAAAACAATTTCAGACATGTTGAAAACGTACTGATTCCAGAGTACAGAATTCTTTTAAGCTGTTGACAGTTAAGAAATGGTCAAGAAATTCCCTGTTGTGGAAACTAAAGTCTTCTAACTGCATTTACAGAATCCACTCTCCTCCTCCTCCTCCTCCTCCTCCTCTACAACTCGGATAGAGTCTTGGCCCTCTCAACAATATCATTCCATTTAAGGTGATCCTGGACTTGTTCTGCCCACTTCGTAAGCTTCAGCTTCTTCAGATAATTCCTGACATCATCTTCCCATCGAAACTTGGGCCTTCCTGCTGGTCTTCCTGTGAATGGTTTCCATTTGTGTATTCTTTTTACTGTGCTAGTTTCAGGCATTCTATTTATGTGTCCAAACCAACTCAGTCTTTGGGCTTTAACATAATCTATTATGTTCCGGTGTTTAATTAATTCATCCAACTCCTTGTTTGTTTTAATTCTCCAAATACCGTTGGCTTTCTTAGTTGGCCCAAATATTTTCCTTAGTATTTTCCTATCAAACACAGAGAGTTTTTGTATAATACTTTCTTTAAGGACCCATGTTTCACAGCCATAAATTGCAATATAACTTTAATTTGGATTTCCTGGACACCAAGTTACTTTTAAAAAGAGTTTTATTTGCATAGCAGAATCCTCTCACTAGGTGTTATCCTGAGCCATTCCAAAGTCCAGTGAGTAAGTATGTCTGAAACAGGTTGGAGACAGAAGTTTATGGGTACTTATGAAAGGACAAGAATAAGTGGAAGCAGTAATGAATGTCTTTTGATCTGTACATGACCAGTGTGCCACATTCCTGGTCATGTACTAAGAGTGATCACAGAAGTTCATGAAAGAAAATTAAAGGAAAGAAATGTAATGATTTTCTTGTTCACACCTCAGCTGTTGGCCATAAAATGACTGCAACCATAAAATTTTTTTTTTCTTTTCTGCTTTCAGTTAAGAAACCAAAGCAAGCAGTAGAACAAGCATAAAAGTGCTGTTGTTTTTCCAAGATCTGTGTGTGCATCATGTGAAGATGCCTCAAACAGTAGATGTAGGAATGATGAACGTTAAGTATAGAGGGAAAAAAATGCATAAATTGCAGAAGGATTTAGAAACAGACTTCAATGGTTCTGTCCATGTGAAGCAAGTGAAGGAAGACATAATGACCGAAAATGGCAATTAAATTAAATCCAAAAATAATGTAGGCCCATTAGAAAGCCAAAGAGCAAGAAGATATTTGTGGCAGGCAGAGAGGAGATGTGTTGGACTATGGAGAGGAAAGAAAAAATTCAGACCTTTAAAATTATACCTAAAGAAATAAACTGCATTTAATTATTACAGAAGTAAAAAAACAGCAATTGTTATGTAAAATCCTAGTAATTTGTCAGACAGTGCTTCTGCATACATTACATTTACTGCATACTGAGCCAAATTAGACATGTCACTAGGTAACTGAGCTCAGGACGGAAGAAGTTCTATCAGGGATGTGGTTGACAAGGTGGACGTCAGCTTTGAGTCTGTATTCTATCCAGCTTTGAATCTGTATATTCAATCATCCACTGTGACACTGTGCACTTGTGAAAATTTGTCTTCTTAATTTTATAATTTTGAGGATTTCAGTCTTATGTAAAGTTCCCATTCATCCTGTTTTTCCAGGGACTGTCCTGTTTTTAAAAGAAATTTCCCAGTGTTCTGAAAATTTTTCTTGTGATGCCTGAATGTCCCACTTTTTGATTTGGTACAGCAATCCCATGACAGGCCCTGAGGGTTCCAGGAGGTTGAGGCCCCCAGATTTCAAGGCAGTTGGCATATGAAGGTGGTAAGGTTGTCAGCCCTACGCACCAGCCGCCTTTACCCCCCAGGAAATATTCCTGGTACTCATTTCTGTTAGAGGCTGAGTCAACCCCAGGGCCATGGTGCAGCCGGAAGGATTATGTCAATGAAAAATTCCACTGACACCATCGGGAATCGAACCCCCGACCTGGCGTGTAGTGCAGTGCCTCAACCAACTGCGCCACCACATACCCACGCTTTTTGATTTGGTAAACTTTTCATTCTTGTCACTGCAGTAATACAATTGGTCCATATCCTACACCATTGTTTAGCGAGTTTACCATGTGTTATCTTTGATTTTGTACATCTGTTTGTGGAATCAATCAGGCATCTGCTTGGTAATGTTGGCCATGTTGTGAAACTGTAGCTTGTAAGTGGTGATAAACAGCAGATTTTGTGAATTGTCCATAGGTAATGTGCCACTGATTGTGTGTGCTATATGGTCTGCCTTCATCTTTCCATTTACTCTTGCTTTGCAAATTCACAACTTAGTTTTTGGGTCCATTTAGTTTTGATCAGAATGTAACATCTGCACATTTGTAAAAGGGTCTTGTGTGGAGGTCTTTAAGCACTTGGCTTATGTATGGATGACAGTTCATCTGTGTAAAATCTGATTTTTAAAATGTGTCCCCTTTTTTCCCTAAGTGTCCTAGTTTTCTAGTACAGGTATCTGAAAATGTGGTTTTCCTTAAAAGTATGATGGGAGCTCTAGTCTTATGTTACGTTCCTTGACATTCTCTGTAGCTGTTTCTGGGAAGCCACACTTCCCTGCCACAGATTGGAGGTTCAATGAATTCCCCAACCCAGCAGCTCATGCGCTGTATGTTACCTGTGTAGAGCTGATGGCTGTGCCAGTTACACCAGCTCTTGTTGGTACAAACTTGCTAGATGTTGTTGCCAAGGGGTGAGTTTTTATACATGTTTCTGTCACTTCTGTAAACTTTGCAGTTTAATCTGTTTTAGAAGGTATTAGATTTTAACATATTTAAAAGTAATAAAATAAGTAGGGGAGAACAATGAATGAATCTCACTGTAACTGTTATTGCTGCACGTATTCATCAAAGCTAGTGGAAGTGTGCTACAGAAAGAATGCTCCTTATAAAACCCAATGGTCTTAAAGTAGATACTGCAGTAATCCAGTTTAAGCCATGTTCAAAATTTGCAGGTAATAGTTCACAGATGTATATATCTGTTGCTATTATGGCAGTTTAAATTAAAGAACTGACAAGTAGTGATAACATAAGGTTGTGTATCCTCACTGATTAATTGAATAGTTGTGTGGTGTGAATATTGTAATATGGTTGCAGGAGGCAAATGTGTTTTGTAGAAACTATTACTGCATCATTGTTTTGGAAACAGCCTGAATATTGATCATTTCAGATACACTGTGATACCTTCAAATCAAATTCATATGTGGATCAATTCAGTGGGACTCATAATGGCAGCCTTACCTGACTCATATTGGTCAGTTCTGCATGATCGTCTGGTGGAAGTAATAACATCACCACAGCTGACCCAATGGAAGTATCGTAACACTCCATTCCAGTTATTTAATTTTGCTGCCACACATGATTCTCTCCTAGAGAACAAGTTCTCATACACATTAGCCCTGGCACATTCCATGTGGCACCATGCAGGAGTTGGTCAAATCAGCACTGTTCCCCAGTAAGTGTCACAAACACTGCATTGTACTCTGAACTGTTCTGTTGTTAAACATCTTACTGTGCTTGAGATTTGTTCAAATTAAGTATATTGTCTGTCCCATATTCTGATTGGTGATTCCATAGAAATATTAATTAATGGAATAAAATTTCATTTCTGAAATGAAAATTGCTGAAGAGGAAATAAATCTGAGCAGACTCAGAATCACTCTGTTTAAAAAAGTCATTTTGATTTCAAAGATATTTATAAATCCTTCTTTAATATGCTTGTCTTAAATCGAAGGTTTGTGTCTCTGCATCCTCTGAATTTATCCAAATCTGTGGTATCTACATGCTACAGTAAAATGTACTGATATTACATAAGTTGATTATGTTCATGTGGCTGATCTGTAAGAAACAAACTGAAAATGTAAAAATGAAAACTTGGCCATGTGTAATCTAATCCATACTAAAAGCCTATAGCACTCAAGATGTGTTATGCCAATGTTGAGTGTATGTTGATCTGTTCTGTCTGGTCTCTTGTCTTCAGATTTGTGAGGGAGAAGGTTCACCCTGTGGTGAAGACTGAAGAGCAGTTTCTATTCCTGTGCCATCTGGTAGGTCCATTCTTGCAACGTTTTAATACAGATCGGCCACGATGTGTGACAGATCTGACAGTGGAGCTGTATGAGCTCCTAGAGCAAGTGGATAAGAATGTGACTCACATGCACCACATGGACCCCATCTGTGACCTGCTGTATCCTTTTATACATACAAATTTCTTACTTCAAGTACCTTTAGATGTGTGTTGATCATGAATGATAAGCTAGGTTTGTTTTTTTACACAATGGTCATCCATTCTGATGAAGGAATTAAAATATTTTACTGGCTGTCATGTATGTTTATTATCATTACAAATACAAATATTTTAAATATATCTCTCAACATGGGCACTGTCAATTTCACAGCACTGTTGCTCCAAAAAGCTGTAGAGTGTAATCATATGTTGTACTTTTTCATATGATATTCCCTGTACTTGTGCACTAACAGTAGCCATCCTTTCTTCTAGTCAGCATGCTTCCAGATGATTCTGAAAAAGAAAAGAAGTCATAAAATTTTCTTCAGAATGGATCAGGATTTCGTGGCCATTCTGTATGTAAAGAAGTGTGAAGGGTTCAGTCAGCCATCTGCCTAACAGATGCATGACACTTGGCCTAATGATTCATTTTAACTCATACTGCATTTTGAAATATAATACATTTGTACATGATAAAATATTTTTTTTAATTAGGAAGGTCAACACTACTTACTACTTTCATAGCTGTCATCACCGATACTTTTTAGCCTACATCCATTTCTGTAACAAACAGAATAGACTTATGGATGAATATGCTGTTTGCATGCCCTTTGTTAAACTTCTGAACCAACTGACAAATTTTCACCTAATTTGCAGACCACCCTAACCTCATTCCCTACAATTGGTAATTTCAAAACTGTGAACGTACAAACCTAGGAGGTGGGAGTGACACTTAGAGTCCCAAAATGATATATGGTAATCATATCTTTGAAAAGTCAATAATATTACTCTCTCTCTCTTACTCTTTCTCATTCTGTCTGTTGGTGAAATGACAAAATGCAGCAGCTGCCTAAAGTCATATGTTATTTAGCTTTCCATCTGCTTGTGATAACCAGTGAACCAGTTTTGCTGGTTGTGTGATATGTTGTATGGCAATAGATGATAAAATGTATCAACAATTTCTGCATGAAATATTAACTATCAACAGTTACAGTCAAGTGGATTGGATGGTTGGAAACATAAGGCTGTGTCTGATTTTAATATAGAAAAAAACCTGTCTCCACTAATTTCCTCCCAAAAATAAAACACCATTTGCACTACTAACCATTACTGCTGCTTAATGTGAGATGTATCATTATAAACAAAAAAGTCCTGTGCTAGTATTTGATCATTTAATTGGCTTTGAACAAGTTTAACATGCTAACCCATGAGCTAAATTGCACTTTGTTGGATTTTAAAATCAAATACCTAAATATGACGTTAACAATGCAAGATTTATGAGGCTACAAGCCTATGTAATATGGAAGTAGGTTTTATGTTTATACCTGGAATACCTTGTTCGTTTCATACTGCTATGAAACAAACTGATCCATTATAATTCACTGAAAAATAGGATTTCCTGCGCACAAAATTTAGTTATATGGACTGATTTCATTAAACCATAGAGGTAAGCAGGGTGTGTTGGTGTGTTTCATTTCTTAACTTCCATTCAGTTACCACATCAAGTACATGTTCGTGGGTGACTTGATGAAGAATGAGGTGGAATGTATAATCCGCAGACTTCGGCCAGCCCTCCAAATGCGTCTGAGGTTTATTGCACATCTCAATATTGAAGAAATCAATGCTGCATGAGTCAAGAGAACACTGAACACTGGTGCTGACAGAGACAAGTAATCCAGTGTGTGCTTTCATGATGGAACTCTGAATTATTCTTAGCAATCATTTTTGTGTCATTGTGATTGGTGCATGACATGATGCCGGGCTTTAAAAACAGTCACTTGCTCAACTGACCCAAGTCATTTTATTGAATTCTGTCACTCTTAAAAACCCATATTGATACACAGGCTATTCCTATCTAACAGCATTTTTTCTTCTTTGTAAATACATAAAGATAAATCATTACAAGTTTCTGACATTATATTGTTCCTTTTCATATTTAAAGAGCTAACTTTCAGATGTATAAGAAGTAATATATAACAGGGTACCACAAATCCCATGCACTTGGTTTTATAGGTAAATGTATTTTGTATGGTGGCACCTAGTATCTTCAGCATACTTATTGTAGGCTTTCTCCCTGACATAAAAATGATCATCAATTCACATACACCAAACAGCAACCACCAGGTAATGCTGAGGTTTGCAGATCACTCCAGAATGGTGAGTCCCCAGTATGGAACTTTCTTCATACAGTCCTTCTGGCACCTACAATTTGGAGGTGGCTCCTAGATCTGTGGAAAAAAAGGCCATTATTTTATTTGGTAACTCTTGATTGCCACATCTCGTTGACTTATTTATCATAATAATTGTAGAGCCCACTTTACCTTTTGTACACTTGTGGCTAAGTGGTGGCAGGAAGTGACATACAGGAATTGTCAGTTTTTATTTTCCTTATTATGCAGCTACAGGGTACAGGAGTACCAGAAGTAATTTTTTGAAGGCCTGAGGACATACGTTTAATTTTATGAGTAGGATATGACACGATTGTTGAATTACTGTTTGTCTCTTCCTTCCTGTGATGAACACTTTCCATGTAAAGGACAAATTACTTTTAATAGTAGACATCCTGTTGTGTTATGTACGGTAGCAAATGGTACTTTTTGCTCTCAACTCATCTTAAATATTTTGGTATTAATGTATCACTTTATTTGGCAGCATGTTGTTACCAAATATGGTAATTGTGAAAAATATAAAACACAAATCTTCTGTGAAGATATTTTTTTAAGTTTTGATGAAATGTGTTATACAGATAATGAAGTGGGTGATAATAAGGATGGTTATGTTCTTATTGTTAACATTTTGTAGAAGAGGTTATATTGCAATGTAATATTCTTTTTACTTTCAGATGAAGAAATTGATATAATATGCATATTTGTCTCGATTCTAGAATATGTTAGTAAATATAATAAAACTTATTATTCATTTTTTACACACTATCACCATTGGGAAGATAGTTATGAAGAATTTGTAAATTATTAATTATAACCAATAATAACAGTAACTGCATACTGTAACATAAATGAAGGCAATATGTTGTTATATGAATTTGTAAGATTGAGATCTCAATCAATCTGATACTTTTATGTATTTATAGTATGTTATTTTTATAATTTGATTGACCTCCAGATGATTATATGAGGTCAAGACATATTGCCCTCGTAATTTAATTGCAGTTGTGTGGTCAGTGAGAAGTACCATTAATTATGACAAATTACTGTTTTGTGTTTTACTCCAAGATGTAATATAATTTACTTTCAAACTCAGCTTATAGAATCAGTTATTACTAACATCATCATGTCTTCTGATCTTGTTATCTTTCCTGTCCATTATCCTCTTGAACCAATGGTGTACTCCCCAAGTTACAATTCAAGCTACACATCATAGCTGTTTTCCAATTATGTGTGATGTTCCCAGTTAAGCTGTATTTTGCAAAGTCTGTTGATTAATTGCCTTGTATTATTTGCAGGTGCATTTTCACCCTTTAGTGACAATTCCTGAGGTCCCAGTTGTGACTGCTATAGCAAAACATTTCCTCTTTCATATTCATTGAATTTCTACACAGATTTTTACATATGATTGCCTTTCCAGCCTCCTTTTGTATTATGTTCCTATCTGATGGTATTGCTACATCTATCAGTAAGCAAGTTCAGTCTCTTTTGTTAATACTCATGCCTGACTTATTTGCCAGAATCTGTGTGTGTGTCTGTCTGTCTGTACCCCTTGGTTCCATATCTTTCATTTGTCTTCCTGTTCTCACACTGACACAGGTATGTGTGAGTACCAGTTTTCTGTTTCAGTGCCTAATTCCTTGCATTGAGTGATCCAGATGTGTAGAGATTTTATCATGTCTTATTATGTATTCATTCTTTACAGAGACAAGCCACCCCAATATTAGATGATCAGTGTTTTCTTCATATTCTTTACACAACAGACATTTATTTATAATATTGTCTTTCAGAATTATAATCTTGAAGTAGTTGTTACTAACTGCCTCATCATGGGCTCCACAACTACACCTTCTGTTTCTCCCCTCATATCTCCAATTTATTATTATTATTATTATTCCTTGTCCACCAGTGTTTCTTCTGTGCTATGTGGAAACTGTCCAGACATCCTTTCCTTATCCCACGTTTACTTTATGCTCTGAGGTGTGACGTTTCTCATTTCCTTGGTTTCATTTTGGAAAGATTTTAGTTTGACATGTTTGCAATAGTTCTGAACTTGGTGCCATATGGGTGTATCCTGACAATTTGTATCAGAGAATCTTCTGTATCTTCCATATATTACATCAATTGGTAATTTCTGCTACGTAGAACCCTTCTTTCTGCAATATTCCTCTTCCTGTCTCATTTCTTGTAATGTATAAATGATCTATATCTGCTCTTGGGTGTTGCAGTCTGTAGATGGTTAGCATTGTCCTTGTTTTCTGCCCAGTTTTATATGTCTTCTCAATCCCATTCAATAATTCAAAAACAGTACTGGTATTGCCAGTGATCCGACCACTCTGCAGTTATATGTGTTCAATAATAACCTTAATCTTTTTACATATTCCTTCTTCGATCTTTCCTTCTCATATTTATGTTCCATATTATACTTTTCACTTACCCCCAGATACTTAAATGCGTTCCTGTGATTGATTCTTTGATTTCTTTCCTCTGAATCTTGTCATTTTTAAGGATACTCGTACTATTACTGCCGCTGCTGCTGCTACTTAGATGGAAAATGTGGAATTAAACCACTGCCATACAAGACACCTCTTAAGCATTTTGCAATTGACCTAGACATTATGTGTACATAGGGCTTTACCTCTTTTTCAGCAATCCATCATGCTCTACACTCCATCCATCCTAATACTACAACATTGGACTATGGCTCTTTCCCATTAGACAGCATCACACTCCACGATGGCATTCATATTCCCACTGTGAGGCCTATTTATTGGGTCACATCATCCTGCAGTCAGATTCATCAGTCAGCTTGATACAACTGACAGGCTGTTGGAGAAGATCCTCCTCACTAGGAGTATAAGTAGAGTGAGAGTGCGGGCTACTGTGTGACCAGCAGTCTCATTTCGAACCTAGAAGTCTGTCTTGAAAGGGCCAAAAGAAACACTTTGGTAAGATGTGGGTAATAGTTGCAGTCATCCTGGATGTTCCCAAAGCCTTTGATACCTTGTGGGTGAAAAGTCTCCACAGTCCTTCCAATCAGATGCATCAATCATTTGATACATGGGGGCTGAAGAGGTTCAGAGTAGACTTGTCCCCTGGCCCTTTATGCAGATGACAAAGCTCTTGTAGCCACTTCCTACAAGCTGTTGCTGCTTACCAGTTATCTGGAGACCTATGTTAAGACTACAGGACTAAGAGAATAACTACCAACATCTGCAAAAGTACCTCTACACTTTGTTAAGGCCATAACATATATATCCAATGGGCCATCTTCGGATGTCGCCTTATGCAGTTGACACACTTGGCTCACAAACTGGATGGGAAAGAAGGCAGCCTGCTTATGAACAGGGTGTCACCACCGTTTCCCACTTTACAGCTAGTAACACCAACTCAGCTGAATCTGTTGCTAAGGTTCAAGCAGATATTGATCTGTCCCTTCTAACATAACATTTTCTTCACTGGTTGAACTTTACATTTGGTTGTATAGGTTGCGTGTTGAAAACAATGATCATTAACTTCATTTCTAGTATAGCAAGGCCTTTTTCTTTTAAACAAAATGATGCAAAAGGTGAGATTTGTTGGTACAGAAGATTAGGAATTTCATCACTTTGTTTCGCCACACTTGAAGCAACAAAACTTCTGCTCACAAGTCAGTTCATAGAAATGAATTGGAATGTATAATACTACAGCATAACTACCAAACTAGCCCTGTTAAATTTGCATATGGAAATACAAAAAGGTGATAGCAAGAAAAGGCACAAAAACATGCAACACACTCTTCTGCTTCTTACTTCTTGCAATTCGTCTCAAAACATGGTGCTGGAGAGAAAAATGTGCTGACAATTGATCCTCTTATTCAGGATAAATCTTAGTCCTTCCATTAACAAACAATCACTACCTACATATACGGTAACACATTAGATGGGCTGGATAATCAGAATGATACACATTTTGTCTAGCAACAGCAGCAAAACTACTTTGCCCCTGTCCTATATGGAAGACTGCCTCATGAGGGAAACTAAGAATATGTGGATTATCAGGCAGTGCCATGCTAATTTACATCACATTTACTTAATATGTGTTTGATTACACTGCTAATATTTACAGAAAATGTGAGGTTAAGATTCACTGAAGTTTTCAAAATAACAAATAGGATATTCCACCAACAATCAGCATATTTATATTCCACTCTCCAACATTTATACATGATACCGTACTGGATCACAAGATTTAAAACAAGTTTTACAAACAATGCAAATTAAATCACTGGATTCCTTCTTCATCACAAGACATACCCTACACAAGAAATGCTTGCAAGGGAGTTGAAATAGTACATTGTCACTGCAGCACACAGCACACTGCTGTAGGCACAAATGGCTGCTGAATCTTGTGAATTTAGGAAGACCAACTAAAGAAGACTCAACAGCACTACTCAGACTCCGGTCAAGCTCTTCTTCATGTGACTGACCACATTTTATCGCCCTTGCTTCAGCTCCATATCTGGGCCTTTTAGACCTCGACTGACACACATCTTCCAAAACAGCCACGTAAGTCACTTCCTTGTCTTCTACCGGACACCCTACAGAGGTACTAGGTTTAATGTATGCTGAATGCTCAGTACTGAACCTCATGTCATTAATGCTACTTTTCTTTTTCCGGCCTGTAGTCCTTGGTACAGATGCCAATTCCTGTTTGTCAGAATGCTCAATAAGAAATTTATCAATGCAGGCTTTAAGAGCATTGGCTGGGATGGGCTGGCTATTTTCAGTAAACAGCTTTCCTGTGAATGGGTCACTAGGTAATCGTCCCCACATTGCTTCATGCTGTCCATGTTTATCAAGTGTACTTTGATCCACAACTTTCCCACAAGGTAAAATGAAAGGAACAGCCATTATTGTGAACGTTACTGAATCAAGAAACTCCTCAGGGATTTCAAACTCTACATCAGAATCATGATCATTTTGTAATTGACTCTCTGGCTCACAACCCACAGTGTCCTTCTTTGGCAGTGTGTGTGCCCAAAGCTCAAAAATGTTACGCCGAACAGCCTCATCACAAGACATACTTGGTCGTCCCCAGACTTCGACTCTGGCTAATGCAGGAACTGATGAATTGGTTTTAATAATTTTAATCTGTAAACTTCCTGCATTGTTAAGAAAGAAGCATGTGCTTCCTGGTATGGCTTTCCAGGCAAATGAATTCAAATGTTTTGTAGATTTAAGGCACTCCTGATAACTAATTCTTCGGTAAAATATTATACCTATTTCATCTCCCTGAAGATAGCCAAATGCAGCCTTCTGATACTCGTCTGGTTTCGTTCTCGATGCACAGTTGGCGTAAATTTCAAACCCAGTAGACTTCTGATAACCAACTTGAGCCCACAAAATTACATGACTTATGTTCACACGGCAACAAAAGTTAATTGTTATTGTGACTGGGGGTTTAATAGCATGATAAGCCAGAAAGCCTTTTCGAGCTTCATCAGTATCACTGGAAACCAAATTTGTCACCTCGTAGCCATCGGTACTCACAGTACTGCAGTGAACCCTTGGATTTAAGGCTGGGCAACAAAAGTTGATCATATTTACATCACAATACATGTAACATTGGCAAAACTGCAATACCTGCACCACCTGCAGTACTTTCTACCACTCTGCGATACAAGTAACTAACAATGACGTACGGATAACTGTTCACTAACACTGAGGCTGAAAACTGCGAACGAAACATAAATCAGTGTTACTGTGCTGCACAGATGTGCTGTGTGCGTGTTGCAATTTGCACGGTGTTCATGGTTATGATGTGGACGCGTGGCTACGTAGTTAGATTGCTTTTCTGTGGGTCCAAGGTTTCGGCGAAATACCGATTGTAAATAACTGCAAAGTGAATTTTAACCGAACGAGATAGTTTTCTTGAATGGGGTTCTTATTGATGTTTGTATATGTAACCCAACTGCTGCATCAGAGATATTACTTCTGTGCCCTCTGCAAACAAAGCTGCCGGTCTGATTGCAGAAGTTTGGTGCAAACGATTGTTTAATTTCTGTGAAAAGGTTGTTCACAGTACAAGATTTGTGGATAAACCTCTGTCCGTCACGCTTTGTAAAAATGCTGGCTTCTGTCATTTCGAAGTTACGGTTAGTACACACCCTTGGAATCGCAACGAGGTTTGCAGTAACGTACAACAGTCCCGAGGACTATTGTCGTTAACTGAAGCGCATTGAAACCACAGATCATTGTAATGTTGTAAGGTGTACTTCCGTATGTATGTAACAATTGAATGCAGGAGAAGCACGTAGATAAGCGTTTTAAAAATTATTTGCCCTGAATTTTGTAACACTAATGCCTCTAATTCTTCAACCAGAACACAGAGTTCTCAAAAATTAGAAGCGAACTGATGACACGCGTGTTTGAGACCTGACTTAAACTCCCAGAAACGTGATTTTTGTACGTACGCAGAAGAGTTCCAACCTGCTACGCTGGCTGTTTTACATTGTATTGCAACTTGCCTAGGGTAAACCGCATTTTAAGTGAAGGGAATTGTATGTGAACATTTCGTAAAAATTTTGGTGGGTGGTTGGGGAAAAAAAGATTTAGGCTTAACAACCGTGTCATCCTTGCGCAGTTATGTAAATAACCTTGTTTGTACCACACCCGTGCTTAGAATTGAAGGCAATTATTGCTCGCCGTATAGATAGGTACATGAGGAACCGACTTTTTGTCCGCGCGAGGTAAAGAAATTTTAATAAGTATTCTTGCCTCTCATCAAATTATTATATCAATTTGCATACAGTACACTAGGACAAAATTTTTTCTGCTCAACCAATTGAATGGAAAAACATAGTTTCCAAAGTACAGCTTTATTAGGATTTAAGGTTACTGAAATTCTGATTGCAACTTGTATTACAAGCATGATTCCAAATTATGCCGATAGAGGTGTACCGCAATCGCATGTTTGGTAGATGAGCTGTGGAGCGGATTTGGTGTGACTGGCTTATTGGTGTGAATCTTGGTAAGTGTCTTTTGTTTTTATTTCAGTTTGTACGGTATAAACGGAAAGCTAGTCCTTATGTAATTCGTAATGCATGTCTAAATTTTTATCACAGAATATAGGTTATGTATCATGTTTGAAACTAGGACGCTAAATTGCTTTGAGGTTAATGATCAGAAAATATGTCAAATGCACTGTTCATACTCTTACATCATCTGATTATAGTTAGTACTATACAGGCAGCCCATCTTTTATTGGTGTACCCATGAGTTTTGTAGATATAGGATTTCATATTTATAATTTAAATCTTTCATGGTGACTAAATTCAGTAAAATATTTTTGGCAATCAGCAGCGTCATGTGGTTGAATAGCGTGTAAGCCAACGTTTTCGAGGACAATCTCAGCGCTTGTCATCAGGGAAATGACTACCTCCGAGGCCCATCCATGTCACGATATACCTGCCCATTATAGCTTGTGACAACATAAGGGGTTTGGTGGGTGATGTCAAGCTTCTGCTTTGCTCGGTCCAGCTGTTATGTTCATTAACAAGTTGGTTTTAGGTGACCAGGCCTGGCTCAGTATGAAGCCACCATATGTATTACAATTATTGCTGTTTATGTGTACATAATTTGCTTCCTTTACAAGGGGATCCACATATTCTTATGTTCAATCCAATATTGAGGTGCCACTGAAATCCAAGCATTGACCCATGCTGGTGCTGTGTTCTGCTACTGCTGACATTTCGGGTTGAAGTGGACTTATGTGCCTGGTGTTCTCTGCACCTTGCCTCGATAGCCCTTCCACTCTGTCCTATGTGCCCTTCTCTACACTCACACAAGTGGAAGGACTATCAAGGCAAGGTGTGAAGAATAGCAGATATGCATATGTATGCGTCAATCAGAGAAGTCAGCAGTGGCAGAACATAGCTTCACCACAGTTCATTATTTCAATTACAATGGTACCAGATTATTACACAGAACATTTGAATATGTGGACCAAATTGTAAAGGCCGCAGTTGAAATACACCTAAACATGAACAGTTTTAACAGAGATGGTGGCTTCATATTGAGCCAGGCCTGGTCACCTATAAGCAACATGTTAATAAATGTAGAAGTAGGACTGACCACAGCAGGTACATAACTCCGCCCACCAACACTGTTGTCTCTTTACTGGCTGTAACAGGCGGGTATATCATGGCATGGATGGACTTAGGTAGTAGTAGGTTTCCTTATGTGGATGGAGATGGTCCTCAAAACATTGGTTTACTCACCATTCAGCCACCTAACGTGGCTGCTACACCAAGATATTCCAGATTTCAGATTCAAAACTTCTGTATGACTTTCATGTGATACATGGGTAACCATAAAACATGTGTTCCATACATGTTTACTAAATAAAAAGTGTTTCGTCACCAAGATAGTTTGGGAAACAGTGGTCTAATGCATTGTTCTTATTAACTCTGTAATCACCTGCCAGGCCCCAGGATGCAGGTCATATGTTCTCAGAAATCCTGATGCTGACCACGTGACTATACAGCGTCAAACCAAAAACTCATTAACTGCCATGAAGACTGGAAATCTGAATTGATTTTCTTGTGCCATTCAGGGTGTTGCTGTTTGTTGTAATCCGCTAACATGTCGTACATGTTAGGGCATCTACACAATGGCTGGCAAGTTGATCAAGCCATACTATCTGAAGAGGATCGTGTTGTGGTAAGATCATTTTACAGGGACTGCATGTGTGACAAGAGTGCAGTATTTTTTGTATGATGTTAGAATGTGTGGGATTAGCAAGAAAGACTAGTAATCCTATTTCTTAAGACGAAGTTCCTCCTGTTGTGCTTTTCCCATTCCTGTTTGTGAAAGAGAATGTTATATGCCCGAAACAAAATACATATGTTAGTGACATTCAGTCACGCCTGGGGTACCAACTGCCATTTTTATACACATACTGTTGTCCTCCCCCCCACCCCATAATTTGTAGCACCGAGTGAGGGGGGCAGTTTGCGTATTATTTTCCGTGGTGCTGTGCAGTATTAAAAAACTTAATTTTGTAGGACATTTATTTTTGTATTATAAATCCTTGCTACTGTCCATTGTTTAGAACATTGTAATGGAAATTGTAAAATAAGGAGAACAGCTTGTGGTAAAATGGTCCGGTATTATAAACAAAACACCCAGCCTACACATCAATATAGTGGACATCCTGAATACTGTTTTTGTTGTGTGTGGCATGTTAAACCAAAGATTATACATATTTGGGTAACATCATGCTGTGGTATATGTTCAGTTAATGTTTTCCATAGTTATCAATTCAATACAACACCATAAATGCTCTGACACTCGTTTATTTATCACAGGCTCTTCCTCAGTTACCTTTTATGTTGTAGTATCACCTGATGATGGCTGCAGTTGTTAACCAAATGTGTATCTGCTGTCTCTTCCTCAGTTTACCTTTTATATTGTTGTAGTATCAAATCATGATGGCCGCAGTTGTGAGCTGAAACATATCGTGTATGTGATAAATGAATTTCAGAGCATTTATGGTATTGTATTGAATGGATAACTATAGAAAACGTCAAAGATTGTACATTTGGAATTTAAAAAAAAACATTATTTTTAATTTCTGTTTACTGTATCAGGTAATTCGATTTGGTCATGATTGGGACCCATCATGTATGAAGATGGATGAAGTTTTGTACAGTATTGCAGAAAAGGTCAAGAATTTTGCTGTTTTGTATCTGGTGGATATAACAAAGGTCCCTGACTTCAATAAAATGTATGTATATTTATCTACTTGATTATGTAATTTTTCAATGTGTGGAATGCCTACACACATGCTAGTGAGTGCTCAGTCTGCTGTATGCATGTATGAGACTTTTTAATGGTGTGGATGCAGTTACTGTGTGTCCCTGCAACTGGCAGCCAGTTTTTAGTAAGCACACTTCAAATGCTTTCAGAGACTGGAACTTTAGTACTCAAATATTGCATGAAAAATGAAATATACATTCAGTAATAATAAAAGTAGAAAGGTAAAGTGATCCCATTACAGGCCTAGTGTGGCCCAGAGGGTGGGTAGAGGTGTAGCTCTACTTTTCCATGACCGCAGCACTAGAAGGGGGTGAGTGGTCAGCAGCACACCCCAGCTGCACTTTACCCCTAGGAAACACCCGGTACCCATTTTACAGGAGGCTGGGTGGGCCCCAGGGCCAGTCTGGACGGACGGAAAATTTCGTCCCCACTGGGATTCGATCCCAGATCATCCAGCCAGTAGTCAGTTGCTACACTGACTGAGCTATCCGGCCCACACTAATAATAAAATATGAAGTATATAACATTGCAGTCTGTGAAAATAAACTTTTTGTACCTAAGTACTTGGATTTCTTCAGCTGCACTTGTATTGTTCAGTTCTTGAGTAAATTACTCATCTTGTAACATTACCCCTGCACTCCTGTCTGTTGCATAACAAGATGTTTTGCCAGTACATAATTTTAATTAAGGTGTCAGAAAGGAGGTTGGTTTTATACATGGAATTTTGATCACCTAGGTAGATTATTTTTTTACATCTTCCCTTCATTGTCATCAAAAACTAAAGAGTAAATAGCTTTCATTTACTAGAACTGTGGTTATGTTTACCTTGTGACATGAAATGTATTGTTACAATGTTGATAAACGCTTAATGGACATTGTTGTTGTACTTGTTTCTTGAACTGACAGGCCAATGCTATGTACCAGACATTGACCTAGTTTAAAACAATTTTTTTAAATTTTGTAAGGGTAAGTTACTTTATTTCTTTTGATTTTATATACTAAGACCTGGTTATGCATGCTACATACAATACACACAAACTAAGAAAAACAACGATAGCATGTTTCCTATGACACATCTTATACAAGTGGACTTTTATTTTTATTGTGTGCATAAGCTTTTATTGCATTACTTACACACTGGTGTTTCTTGTTTAATGCTCCCCATTTCACTCCCCAACTAATCATTCAAGAAAGCAAATAATTGCTGTCCTGAGTATCTACAATCATACCGTATAGAATCTTTTATTTCCATACTTCATCTTGTTATTTATGTTTTTTGCACCATGTATTTGTGATATAATTATGCATTTTAAACCAACAAAATGCACACTGTTCGAATTAATACCTTAATTCATTTTCTCAATATTTGACATTTCTGTGTGAACCCACGGGGTTCAAAACATGTAGAAGACATCAAAAATTAAAAAATTGAATTAAAATATTAATTTAAAAAACATGCATTTTGTTGATTTATATTGCATAATTCAGCTTGTTTAATTGTACGCTTCCCCTCCTCTCAAAGTTTAAGTTGAAAAATAATCTTATATTAAGAGCAATTGATCACTATGCAGGCCTGTCCTTTGTTACAGGTATGAGTTGTATGACCCATGTACTGTAATGTTCTTCTTCCGAAACAAACATATCATGATTGATCTTGGAACAGGAAACAACAACAAAATAAATTGGCCATTGGAAGACAAGCAGGAAATGATTGACATAATTGAAACAGTCTACAGAGGGGCACGCAAAGGTCGAGGTTTAGTGGTTTCTCCGAAGGACTACTCTACCAAATACCGTTACTGAGGACTTAGTGCTGCAATGGACACTAACCAGAGAAACCTGCACTGGTATATAAGTACATTGATTGGTTTTAAGTTATTAAATATGTTAATTGTGATTGTGTGAATATGAGTGATACAAAGCAATCTTTTATGGTAAAAATAAAATATGAAGTAATGATCTTGAATAGAAATGTAGGTTCATTAGGTAATGCATAGTTGGGTACATTGTATGATATATATTCAGAGTCACCATAACACGAGGCATATCCTCCTCTTCTTAGTTACATGGCTTTCTAGTATGTGTTATGGTATACAATACAGTATTCATACAGTGTTTGTTACTGAATCTTTTTTATGTCATCATTTGTTTTAGCATATCAAATTCTGCAAAGTATATGGAATGTGACATGTTGAAGTTTATTGGTGCAACATTGAATGCCATTAACACAGTACCACATAGTGAGCAATGCCACTGGACTACAGTCTTTTTTGGGGGCTAATTGTGCCATTTCCCATTTAACACTGTAAGAATTGGAGTAAATGAAGAGTCAGACTGAACCTTCTTGCCAACCACAAAAAAAAATTGTGCTTTCTGTGATATATGTGAGAGTGCTATAAGAAGTGTGTTCATTTGTGATAAGTGTACCATGTATGTGCAAATACAGTGAATCGGTTTTACAACTTAGACCTAAAGACAAACAATATAAGCTAACACCGTGAAAACAGTTTATGTCCATGTATGTTTCCTTGGCTGTGAAAGATTACAGTTGTATAATTTAATGCTTTACATGTCCAACACAAAGATGATGATGAAATCTAACCTTTCAGCTAGTCAGGAGGACTTCCTCACACTTTTTCTTCTTAAGATTTCAGTAGCACATTATATTTTAACAAGTCTCATTGGGCCTTAAAAGGAAGCACATCTTGCTAATTGATGGATGAGCTGCAAACTGTTGCTTTATTTTTCTCTGGCCTAATCACTTCAGCATCAGCTTTGACCCAGTGCTGAAGGTGGAAACAGTAAGTTTCTCCAAATCACTATCACCTCAGGGTACAGCATGATGTCAAAACCCAGAAGACTACATTCTTGACAGATGCACATTATCCTTTTGTAGAAAATGATCATATTTGAAGAGAACAGAATGGAGTATTGTAATGAAGATTGTATTCCAAATTCAGACAGTGCACAGTATAGAACACATTTCTGTGCTTGATGTACATAACAAGTTACAGTCCATTGGCTTTTTCAGCTGATGTTGAGAGCTTTGGATCAGATTTTGGGATGAGGTTGCTTGCAGGAATGAAGATTTATTGGTATTTTAGTAAATACAACAGTTTGCTGACTTCAGGATGTGTGAATCAGGAGGTTTTCTGGAGACCATTGTATGGATCTGGCAGTGGGTTGAATATAAGTTGAAATAATATTTTCAGTCACTGCAAATAGTCAAAATTTCATTCATGGAGAAAATAAAAGCATTGAACTTGCAGTAAAAGGAATACCAGCTACCATTCAGTCCAGAATTGTTCATCTTTCCTTTTGCTACTGAAACATAAGTGGAACTGTGGTGGTTTTGTATGGGTGTGAAATTTGTTTGTCGCAATGTCTGAGGATGTTTGTGAATACAATGCCAATAGTAATTTGGTCTAAAGTGAATGAGGAAACAGGACAGGAAAAAATACTGTAGTGAAGAGCTCTGTTGAGAAGTGTATTAAAAACATGTCGGTCTGCTTCCCTTGGTGGGGGAGAGACTGAGGACAGACTTTGAAAAGTATTTTTGAACTTCTCTTAACAAGGACTTGCTACAAATAGTTTGTGCATGAATTTCCATTTCTCTATATGCGTCTGTGTAGACAAGGAGTTTTAGAGCACTGAGTATATTAGTAAAATATGTGACTCAAACATGCTTTACTGATGTAAAAAAGAAAATTTCATTTTTCCTAGTGTTCAATAATTGAAAATTTATTGAGTGCATAAATATATTGCTCAAAATAGTCATTTTGCCTTAACATTTGGACCGGGCCGGCCGCACCCATACCCCCTGGTCTAACCTCACCGCTGTGCGTTGGAGTCTTCTTCGGACACGGTCATTGGGGAAGGCGGTGACATGGCACGTGAGTGAGGTGTCATTTCTCATGCCATTCCTATTTATGATAAGGTTTGCTGCAGAACAAAAAAGTAAAGAAGTTATAACAATGCAATAATGTCAGCTACCGTCAATTTGCATGAAAACGCCATGTAGTGTACCACGGGCAAATATTTGGTGGTATACTTGCGGGTTAACCGGGTATACGTCAACAATTTCCTTCCTGAACTTTAGCACGTACACGTCATTCTCATTTCTACGTGATAATCTGTTACCACCTTGTCTGTGCAAAAATTTGTGTACAGCCACATGTCTGTGATCACAGAATATCAATGTTCGTTTTATGTGTGGTGGTAGCCCCGCCATTAATGTGCATGGCCACCAATATACGTATTCGGTTTTCAGCAGAACACGTTACCAGCACTGCATAATAATGGCGGTCGGGGAAATGCAGACAAAGGTAAGAATTGCGGTCCAATTCATTTCCTGTATTTTCCAGTAGTTGATACGTGATGGAAGACTGTGTTAAATACTGTAGATATAATCCACACGTTCTTGTTAACTTGGGGTACGGGGTATATGCTGTTCTTCATATTTTGTCACTGTGTACCTAACACTAAAGTAACACAATTCCTGTTTCTTGTATGGTTGGAGTGATATCTTGTCCATTATTAATTACAAAATACCCCACCCCATATTATATTTCTTATAATTCTGCACATTTGTTGAGCATGAGGACATGGCATGGTCTTCGGTTTATGCGATGCGTAGCGTGGGGTTATGTTTCAATACAAGGGGCCGACTGCACCGCAGGGTTTGCATAATGACCACGGGTTCGATTATAAAACTTTCTATTTTGAGAGGCCCGTGAATAAAGTCATGTGGGTTGAGGACACGAGACTGTTGTGGTTACAAATTGCTTCATGTAGCTGTGTCCCGAAACACTTCTTGCAAGCATCCTTTGCCGCCCCTGCTGTTTGCACAGGAAGAAAGTTTTGCTGAAACAGTGCACATTGGCGTTATTCGTCTGTGATTGGTTTAGAAAATGGGTTGAGTATGTGATCCGTTTACCGTTCATAATTAATTATTTCGGAAGAAAATTTGTCCAGTTGCTACCTCACTGTGAACCATACACCAGATTGTGTAAATCACGGCATTTGTTGTTCTTGAATTCACCTTTTGATGTAAGTGAAACCAAACCTTATCAATAAAGAAAGCCTGGTTACAGGTTATTTTACCAACATTAGAAGGAGCAGTTACAAACATTTTCTTTTAACTGGTTATGAGAACCTGTGCTGTTTGCACTTGCCCTGCCCATTAGTGTCGAACCTGGCATAAGAGTTACTAATTACCATAGTCGGTTTATGAATTTTGTGTATGGTTAGGTTAGCTTTGACATTTTAGGATGACTGATATTACTTCCATTTACAATGTGCCATATTATGTTGTGTGCAAAGGTTGTTAAGGTCTTGGTACATGTCTCATTGTTTCAAAGGAAGTAGGCAATACTTTAATTATGTTTTCTGTTTTTGTATGTATGTTAAGACTGTCAATTGACTGGCTTCTTGGTTGATGTGAAGGAGATGAATTCTGGGTATTATGAGGCATTGTTATAATACATGTGAAATGAGAATGTGACTATAGTTGATTTATGTTGACTATTTGGTGTCAGAACTGGCAGGCCGGTAGGGTGTTGAGGATAATTTTATGAGGGAGGTGATGGTGTACAGAATGTGAAAAGGAAAAGATGGGAGTACATAGCCACAAATTTTTTTGTTGTCTTTCCGATTAATGGAGTATCTTTTTCAGTTGCTGTAAATATGATATAGTGCTTTATTTATATAAGACATTTCATCCAAAAATCAAAATAGTTTGTAGATTAAACTTGCATTGGACCTATAAATTCAAGTAATGACTGCCAATATTAAATACAAAAACCTGTTCAGTTGAAGTGTGATTGTTTCATATGTACAGATGGTTAATGACATTTATCACTTCTTATCCAATTTTGGACTAAAATTTCAAATGAACTCAACTCACAAGAACATTGTGACCAGTTTTAAATTTTAAAACTCTCACTTTATTGTTGTAAATGATCCATATACTAATGCAAATACTTTTTTCTAGACAATAGAAGATCTTTCTCCGGAAGAGAAATGGAGGTGAGTACAAAAATCATTATCACTGTAAGTAATTTGATATTATGTAACATATTTAGAACGTAAAATTTTCATTTATACAAGGTGTCCCAGGAGGAATGTGCCAGACTTCGGGAGACTGTTCCTTATGTTAAAGTATACCTATATAACCCAAAATACCTATATCCAAAGTTGAATGGTTACGGAGATAATGGCCAGAGAAGTCTGAAACTTTGACAGCCGTTACACACTTATTGATTACCAAATACATATTAAAACTGGCGGGAATATGTTGTTTCTGTAATGTTAATATCTGTACTTAACATGTAATTAACATATGAGTGACATAAAGCCATTAAATTGAACTACATAAACACCCGCATTAACGCCGTAGTCGTCCTTAGGGTTCCAAGCACTTTACATGTCACATGAATATTCAGCAGTATGGAAGTACTGATTTAATTTTGCTGACTGCGCATTTTGGTATAAGCCTACTACATAACTGTACTAAAATACAGTACCTGCTTTACAGTAATTGTTCAAAGTGTCCTCCTCCAGTT
>Ga0136643_10002271_pt1 | contig 24777 bp, 14 predicted proteins | sample TergutLab28metaG_FD_96883 | JGI IMG/M metagenome (GOLD analysis project Ga0136643, IMG submission 96883) | Labiotermes labralis P1 segment gut microbial communities from Petit-Saut dam, French Guiana - Lab288 P1 (version 3) (version 3) | ecosystem: Host-associated > Arthropoda: Insects >... | reverse complement strand
CCAACAAAAACCATCAATGAAGGGGGGGGGGGGGGGACCCCCAAAACCCAACAAAAAGGGCAAAAAAAACAGAAAAAAAAATTTTAACACAAAAAAAATTTTATTTCTTAAAAAATTCTCCCCCTTTTTTTTTAATTTTTTTTGTTTTTTTTTTTGTTTTATTGTGGGTGTGTTGTGGGGTCCCCCCCCCCCCCCCCCTTCATTGATGGTTTTTGTTGGATTGAAATTTTATGGCTAACATATTAATCCTGAAGCTGTTTATGTTCTTTTGTTGGTGTCTTTGCATGGCGCTGTATTTCTCATCACCAAACCAACACAAAAATTAACCTATGTTGGTTGGTCAGAAAATAATTGTTTGTGGCATATCATATTATAACTAAATTACAGCTGATTCTAATTATGGTTATGCCAGGAGAATTTATCAGTAAGGAGTTACAGTGTGTTTCAAGTACTGAAATAAAATCATGATGACCACAGATTTAAAGATGATATGAGGTGGAAATGCTTGACACAACGACATAGGATACAGACTTGTGTAAACAGGGAACAGGAAAAGTTGTCCCATGGTATAGTAAGGGATGTACTTGTGGCAGGAACTATTTGGGAAAGTATCAGATAGCAGTAAATTTGTGAACTGTTCTGTTGGAAATGAATGTAAAGAATCTGCAATACATGCATTGTAAACTTGTGGTCCTTTAGGTTGCATGGCAGTATGGTTGCGGACTTTGTTCTTCAGGATATAGTGCTATGTCATACTCCATATGAAAAGTTCTCATTGTAAAAGTATAACTAGGGGGCTGACCCTCATATGAGAAACCCATACAGTGAAGATTCTGTGGTATCATTTTGCAATGGGGCATTCTTTGCACAGTGCCGAGCAGTGAAAGGCTTAAAAGTAAGCATTGCAGTTTGTCCTGCACTGGTCTACTGGTGCAGGTGGACAAGTACCAGTCTTCTAGGGTATGAATTTAGGAATAAATATTTGTCACTTTACAAATTTATATTCAACTGTTACTAGTGATATTTGTTTATTTTGCAGTAACTTGTTTGTTTGGTGGTAACTTGTTTGTTCGTTTATTTGTTTGTTTTTCAGAATGAGTGTGTTGCTAGGCTTGCTGTACCTGGTGTGGCATCTGTGAATCATGTTTAGTGTAATTTATGTTGCATGGCAGGTACATTTCCTATCTTGCAGATTTGAAAGTAGCACTGTGGGCATGTAATTATACCATTTGTGAAAGCAGAATATAGAGAGATGTTTTATGCCTCTGCTGTTAGTTTTTTTGAGTGGCATTGCTATGACCTTCACTGTTGTCTTTTGAGAACCTTGGAAACAAGGCTGTATGGGTCAGCACACCTAATCCATCATGATGTCACTGCTGTGACCTGTAGTTTCAGTTCCATTGTATCTTTATGAGGTGAAATAATAATGTTAATTTTGGGAGCTAATATATTAATTTGACATTTGTGTTGATGGAACTGTTTACACTTTGTTAGGTGTTTGCTGCATCCCTTTTAATGCAAAATAAGATCTCTGAAACATCAGTAAAACAACTGTGATATTGGCTGGTGCACCAACATAAAGCACAGACAAAGACTTCAAGCACTTCAAGGCTTCTGAAGTAATAGTTGTTATAAATATGATAAAAATGTTGATTTGTTTGCAGGTAGCAGGTAAAGTGCATGTATAAATACAGCTTATTCTGTTATAGAGTTTGAAGAGAACAATGACAGTATTCATGGCTTCACACATTGGTTATTTATGTAAGAGTGTATGTGACTTGTATGCGAGGTAAATCAGTTATAACATCAAATGGTTAAGCTTATCACTCTCTAACCAGTTACTGATACCAGTACTTGAGAAATAAACTAGGTCATTTTAGACAGTTTCTCAATTCAGATGTTAAAGGTGTGTTTTTCAGTCTGAAGCTGCATATAGGATATTCACAAGGTATATAATACAATCATTATACTGTGGATGTATGTGTTGGATGCCCATACATAGGCCAAGAGTGCAAGAATTAGTAACATGGTTTTGGGAGAGCAATGATGGATAGTATTGTCAGCTGAACATACTGAACATAAAATAAACTTTTGCAACATTTTAGAACTGTTTAAATTGCTGCATATTGTTGATCCTGTGTTCTCACAGAGCCATATCTTAAAATTTTCATGTGCATTTAACATTATATGTTCAATTGTTGAGCTTTGTACAGAACGGAATAAGAGATAAGAGTGTGTCTGACCGGTGTTTTGGAAATTGTCACCTTTGGTTCTGTATACCGCAGTGTTTTGGCGTTTGGGTGAGTTATTTTCCTGAGGTTGAAAAGGTGGAGGAATATCCTGATCTAGTCAGCCCACATGAAATAACTCATTTATATTACTAGAGCAGTGACAGTGGTGTTTTTATGTGGAGCTACCGGACTAGACCTAGTTTGCAATATGCTGTGGTCTAAAAGACCCAAAACAGTGCACAATGTTCAGAAGACTAGTCAAGCCTGTTGCAACATATCACCATCAGAATCCTTTAAGACTGAAGAGAAATGTGATTCACAGTTCATTTTAAAAGGCCTAGTCTGCACATTAACACACTAGGTTACTCAAATTACCAAACTCAAATCATGCATTGAAATGCATCTGTTTTTGTGTGCCTTTCAGTGAGATGAAGTGGGTGATCTTTGAAGCCAAAACTGTTGAAATTACCTCTTGATTTGCCTTCAGCTGTTAAGGCCCAGTAAAATTCTGGGTAGTAATATGTAATGGCTTGTACCAGCAGCTAAAGACATGCAGTGTGTGCAGGTTTGGTGTGAACAGCAGAAAATATGAGAGTGAATCTGCAGTACTATAGTTTGACACTAAAATGGTTAATATGTGGAGTACTTAACCCTGACATATTTTTCCAAGAAATGCATTGTAGATGGCATGGCAGTTAGTTACTCTTAGTCATGTTAGAACTGCAGGATTTGGTGCGAAAGTAGTGAAGCTCCTAAACAAATGCAGAAGCATCTTTCATTTACCATTTGATTTAGCAAAATCTGCAAGACATTTTAATGCAAAAATATTTAGAATCCAATATTTTATTGTCTAAATGCATTCATAAGGCGATTGACTTATATTTAGCCATTATTGTTTTCTCTGATTTTATAAAATTAAACCATATTCTTGTTGTATTAGGCCATTCATTTACTTTACTTTCTTTTATGTCACTAATTATTGACCTGTTTTGTTGTTTTTGAGGATCATCAGTTTGCGATGAAGTGCACAATTTTTCCAAAAGAAAGATTTTTTTCCCCCCCTGTTCGGTTTTAAACATTTGCTGTTTTGTAATGAAATACTTGTGTTTCTTGGTGTATGAGTTTGTTACCTGTATTTCTGTTTGTTAATCAATAAATCTTGACCAGTAAAAGGCACATTTTGATTTGCTTGGAATGTACATTCTTATTTCCCATCATGTATGCTTTGTATGTTTAATGATGCTTTTTAACATGTGTTGGTCAGACTAGCTGATGTCCTGCAAATGTGAATCTAAAGCTTCCCAATTGTTAAGCAGGTTTGCCGAACTTCACTGATTAACTAACTAAATAAACAGTGCAATATTGTTCTTGAGAAATTGGTAGCTACTCAGATGGTAAAAATATTATTCATTTATGGAATTTGCATGTTCAGTACTAGATTTTAGGAAGGCCTATCATGCATGATTGAATCCAGTTCTCTCCTTAATGCTGTATTGCCCTTTAAGTTTTCTTGATTGAAACTGCTGGTCTTACTTCCTTGTTGCTGTTTGGTGCAAATATTCTATTCAGTATTTTGTTCTCATACACCTTTGTTTTACTTGTACATAGCTTGTTTGGAGTTACAGACCATGCAGAATATCCTTTAGAACTGCAGTAAAATAACTGTACTCTTTGGGGTTTTGGAGAGAATTTTGTCATCATATAGCTTGCAGTGTTTTAGGCCTCATGGCCTTTTCCAGTCCCATTAACAGTTGAGAAGTCTTGTGAGGGGTCGTCCTAGACTTTGTTACCCACATGTGTGATATTTCATTATAAATTTTGGTACTTGTTCATTCACTGAACTTATTGTATCCACATATTTTTGTAATTTTGAATTTTCTTTACACCTGGCTTAATTTTAAGTTCCCATAAATTTCATTTACATTGATGGATCTTAGATTTATCGTGTTCTCTAATTGCCCAAGTTTCACATCCGTGTAATAAAGTAGGTAATGTGAAAGTGTTATATATTTTCATTCTAGTGTGTTTTTGGACAGGAGAGGGTTTTAAAGTTCTATTAATAATTTCCCATTATGTGGAGAAATTCTGAAATTTTAACATTAAAATCTTTTTCATTGTGGTATGAAATAGAGCAATCTAGGTAATTGAAAGTGTTCATTTTTTCTGTAATATTATTATTTATTACAGTTTTACTTCTTACTGGATCTGTTCCTTTAAAAACCACTGTTTTCATTTTTGCTTGTTGAAATTTTTAGTCCATATTTGGAGGTAATTTTTTCCAGTTCATGTATAGAAATATGTAGTGCATCTTCTGAACCCACCACTATAACTTGGTCATCTGAGAACAAAAATGTCTTATTGTCTTTAGTTCTTGAAATTGCGATTCCTTTTATCTCCTCTTCTTTCTGTTATGTAACAATATGATTTATATACATGTTAAATGAAGTCGGTATAACCATCTCATCTACTCTGGAAGAAATGCTTGAGTTTAACCAGCAGAAAAGTAGCAACCCTACCACCAGACTTACATTTTGAGAGACTAGTTATCTCTCGGTGAAATTTTGAATGCTTGCAAGTCTGAAATACATCAGTGGGGAAAATCTTTGAGACTTGAGATGGAAAATAATCAGAACTGAGCACTAACAAACATTTCCTTTATTTAATTGTTCTTAATTTCATTATGTTTATAATTTGATTGGTTACTGTCACTTACAAATAGTTGAAACTTCCCTACATTTTCATTGATTTTCAATAAACACTTTTGGGCTTTCATAGTGGTTCATTACATGTATTTGTCTTGTTTCTGGTTAGTTACACCACATAGAAGCTGGCTGTATTGTTAACATTTTGAAGATCCTTGTAAGTCTCCATATTTGAGGCAAAGTTACTACACCATAGCCCCATCATGTATTGGAAGTTTTGTTGAGAGCATTGGTATGGATGGAGACACAAGGGTCTTTAGAATTCATTCATAGGAGAGTCTGAGAGAATCACAAGAAATGGCAAATAAAATGGAAGATGTTGGTTATTAGTGTATGATGGTAATGTTAATTTATTGACAACAAATGAGTACAGAGTTTAGTAAGGATCTTTGCCTGGAAATAAATAAATATAAAAAGTGTTATAACCAGTATATGTTCATGACTGCTCTTGTAGAACAGGACAATTATCATGTATTTGGGAACAACAGTAACAAATGGGAGTGATGATTCCTTGCAGGAAAATAATGCTACCACTCAGTTTTTACTGATTCCTCCCTACAAGCCTAAAAATTAAAATCTGTAAGAACATAACTTCACCTGTCACTTTGTGTTGGTGTGCAACTTGTTCTCACTCCAAGAGAGCATGGACTAAGCATATTTTAGAGCATAATCCCAAGAAGTATGTTTTGACTTTCAGAACATCTTAAGATGATTCTTTTTTTTCAAAGGGAAACAGTCCAACATAACTTCTACTTATTTATGAATTATTTTATTCAGTAAATAAAGGATGTTGGACTGTCAACCATTGACTGAAAGGTATGTACTGTAAACGCAACAGAATATCACATGTCAAGGTTGGTATTCATTTGACTAAATGAACAATGATGAAATACACATAGACTGGGCATATTGTACACATAATGAAAAGCAAGAAGGATACATAAGAGGTTGAGGAAACGTGAGGAACAAGACTGCTTGAGAAACTAGGTATAGGTGGGGTGATTGTTATTAAAAGACATTTGAGAGAAAACAGTATACATGCAATTGAAGTGGAGTTAAGTGACAAGCACTCACACCCACAAACACTTTCCCATTGCAACATTATAATGTGTGCAAGCACTTTTCCATGGTGAGCAGACAGTGGAGTGTTTGATTGTTGGAGTAATTAATGATGCTGCTTCAGTTGTAGAGGCATTGTAGTGCTGAATGGGATTCTGTATGGGTATTTTGAAAGAGATGGGTAAAGCCTGTTTCATACTACTGCGGCGTGTTGAATTCGGAAATCCTGCAGTCTTAGTTGGGTATCTTGTAACCCAAAAGAGATTCAAATCTAATACCTACCATAAAAAAGTTTGGAGTGATACTGATAATCAGCCTGTTCTTTTCAGTTTTTTCTTGCAGATTTGAAAACATTTAGTTCCTTTCACAATTTTTGTAACAGTGTGATGTGTAGTTGCTCTTGATGTGACACTTGTATCAGGGAATCTGTGTATGTAGCTCAGTGTCCATTCACCATTCGTTGTATCTTGGACATTAGTAATGATATTAGGGAAGTGTAAGTTACTCTAGTTCTTTGTTTTAGAAAGGAAGATTCCTGTAAATTATTAACTCTGCTGTTGTATGAATGGGTTTAACTTCAAGACAGCTTCATTGTTGTTTATGATATGAAGTTCTGGGAAACCAGTTACCTTAGAAAAATCCAAACTAGTGCCATTGCCATAGGAAAGTCCAAACTAATGCCATATCTAGGAGGCACAGAATACTTGCACAGACAATCCATATCATGCCTAGGGAAAATCCAATGCTGTGTGGGCAAAACATGAACTACTTTGTGGAGATGCCTGAGCCAATTGAGTTAAATATTTTGAGTGGTCTTTTTAAAGGTGCTTCCTCAGCCTATTTGTTATAACTATTTCATTGCTTCACTTGTAGCATTTGTCAGATTTCCTGTCTTCCTTTCTGTCTCTTTCTCTCTGGACCTGACCCAACAACCTCCTTGTATTCTTCCATAATATATTCTGTTCATAACATAAAATATTCAATTACTTGCAGTTTAGTAACTCACATAGTGGTGGTGCTTTTTACAAGTAGGGAACCTGGTGATTTAGATTCCCTTCCAAAATTCTCACGTTTAAGGCCAGTCAGACCTTGTGCAGAATTTTCTCTAGGCCATCTTTGTTCCTTGCCTATAATTATTCAGGAGGCATGCGGTGGCACAGTTGGTTGAGGCACTGCAGTATAAGCCGAAAGTTCACAGGTTCGATTCCCAATGGTGTCACTGGAATTTTTCATTGACATAATCCTTCCGGCTGCACTATGGCCCTGGGGTCGACTCAGCCTCTAACAGAAATAAGTATCAGGAATATTTCCTGGGGTGGTAAAGGTGGCCGGTGCATAGGGCTGACAACCTTACCACCTTCATGTAGTGTCTTGAAATCTTGAAGCCTCGACCTCCTGGAACCCTCAGGGCCTGTCCAGCCCTGTAATGGGATTGCTTTACCTTTTTACTTGTAATGAATCAGAATTTGAGGGCCAATGGCACTTTGATTATGATTACTTGTTAAGCTGTCAGTCTCCGTCTGTTTACTAAAGTCACCACCTTTACACTGGCGTGTAAAGATTCAACTCTTTAGACCATTTCTACTTCTGCCCTGAAGGAGGCTGAAAGGTGTCAAACAGAGAGGAGGTACCCTAATATGGTTACACAGAATTGCGTTTTGAATTTTTAAAAGTCCTGTATGTCTGGTGTACCACTTCTGGATTGTCATGCCTACTGTAAGTGTTAGAAAGGTGGCTGTTGAGATATTTACCAGCAACTCCAGAGTCAACAGGGCCTGAAATGTGATTGCTTGCAAAGTATGTGTCTCTAACTGGGGAGAATGCAGGAATCATCACTGGTTCACCCTTCTCCCCAATACGTGAGTAAACCATGATTGAATTTCCGAAATATGAGCATTTACAGTTAAGAGAATCACTCACTAGATTGTCACTGTCACTCTTAATGAAAGCAAAATGTTTGTGCTAACTTCATTGGTGTGTTGCTCAGTCCTGTATATTGCTACTGTCATGTAATGATCTGCAAGTGGGAAATTCCTTACCATGCAGAAAGGCTCTGTGACTCACTGGGGAGTCAGCCTACTCCTGTTATGTCTATAGATTAACCTATGGTTGGTGACAGTGTCTCTTATATGTGTGGTGCACAGGTTAGTTGCCCATTTATTTTAGAAAATGTGTATTATTTGTTTAACCCATGGGTGAGTCACTCCACCTTTCATAGATGCAGAAACATTCACTGATAGGCCACTTGGTTATGTATACATTAATGAGCTGAAAGTGAATTTGAGATAATATCTTACATTTGTGTTGTGTTATGATCAACAGAGTGACAGTTTAATTGCTTGTGGCGACCTGGGCCTCGGGAGTCGACTGGTGGATACAAGAGTCCGTGTACCTGGACCTGGAGGGAAGGACATCTAATGCAAGATATGATGATATTGGTGCAATGGCTGTGAACATTGAGGGCTACTGAAGATACAGTTTTCTGGGTACTCACTGTCTGGGAATTCCACACACAGTTGAAGATTGAATATAACTTCACTACATTACATCACCTAAAGAAGATTTGTGTTGTAATTGGATACCCTGTTTTGGATTGCTACGCAGAGCACAAGTTTGAATTCAGCATTGCTGTATCACATTAGATGTTGAAGATTTGGTTTGTTGTTGATTGCTGTCAGTATGGGAATGCTGTATAACAATGCATGATTGAATTGAGCACTGCTGTATCATTTCAGCTGTTGAAGATTTGGATCTTTGTTGGCTTCTGTAAGTTTAAGAGTGCTTTTACTTTGTGTTATTGAATTCAGCATTACTGTTTTGCTGCAGCTGTTGAAGATTTGGGTTTTAATTTGTTCTGTCTTGGAGCACTGTACACCTTTCATAATTAGTTTCAAAATGACTATATGTAACAGTTTCTGAAGTCTTAGATTACTGTTGGCTGACTTTTGACAGAACCACGGATAGTGCATGATCATAATCAGCTACTGAAGATTTGGGTTGTTGTTGGGTATTCTGCGTTTAGGAGGTCAGTATAGTTATACACAACAATTTCTGAAGATTTAGGTTATTATTGGGTGACACCTGGGAGAATTGCAGATAGTGCATGATCATACCAGTTACAGAAAATTTGGGTTGTTGCAAGGTGTCCTCAGTTTGGGAGCCCTATACAAAGTGCATCATTGAATGTGCATTATTATATCATACAAGCTTCTCAAGATGTGGGATTTTATTGAATGCCATCCATTTGGAAGAGCTACACACAGCATAAAATTAAATCTAGCTTTAGAACTTGTATGTTTTTTCAATTCTTGTGTGGCAAACAAACTTAACTGTCATCACAAGTCAGAGCATTGTGTTTGCTTTCTCATGTGTTACCCATTACTGTCATGCCTAAGAATAAGGTAAAGAGATTGAAGCAGAGTTGTGAGACTGAACATAAATAGTTTCTATGCACATTATATGTGCAATAGTATTTTGCTGTACAACATATGATGTCAGAGAACTGTAGCTGATTTGTTAATTGCAAACAGGCAGTTCCGCGTTAACACCAGAAGGCTGCAGTTTATGGGGAGCTTAGTCAAGTGGGAAGAAGAGTTGGACCAAAGGAAGGTGCATAGGGAGAATACTAACTTAAACACTTTTCCAGAGTTCTGTATCCATTTCCTAGAGAGCATTACTAATTATGAGATCTCATACTTGTATATATAAATTATGAATAGCACAGATACAGGTGGTAGGTGGTGGTATGATATTCTGTCAAGGAAGAGAGCAAACAAACAAGAAAGGTAATCCAGTAAAAGAAGCACCCAGGAAGAATGTAAATTGCCTGCTTTTGTTTTGCATATTTATGCTGCATGTAGAGATGAGCAACATTTATCAGTTAATATTTATACTATTTACTGTTCTATCATTGTACAGTTATATTTCCATTACCTGAAAGTTGTACTGTATAACTTCAAAGTGTCTCAAAAGCAGTTGCTAGAACTTGTGAGGGTTTATACTAATACAAAATTTCACTTTCCTAGGTAGAATATTGTAAGTGCTGTCATTCTGTAAAACTGAAGAGCAACTGTGCATTTCTTGCAGTGTTACCAGTCATATTTCATGGTAGTGGTAGTGGGAGGAGGGGAGGATGTACTTTTAAAAAACCTACCAGCAACCAAGACTTCAGTGTGCCATCAAATTTTGATGTTGTCACTCCCATTCAGAAGTTTGTGTGCTATCATGCAGGGAAATTATAAAATATGGAAGTTTGTGGTTGGCCGCTAGTGACATTAGAAGTTAATTTTCATGTATCAGTTAAGTAAAATATTCCTTGGGGGAGATATCTACATGTGGACATTTAATATCAAAATTTTCAGCCTTTGTTCTGGGGAGTGATGTTTCATTTCTGTCTCCTTTTAATGAGATTTCATCACTGGTGCTTTCTATGGCCAAGTTAACATATTCGTGTGAGATGGGTTTGCACGTATTTGCCACTTTTCAAAATAGCTGAAACATAAATACAATTAATTAGCACTATAATTTGAGAAGATTAAGAATTCAAAACTTGTGTGTTAGAGTAATGCTAATGTATAACAAAACAACTGTACTACTCCAGACTGAAGATTTTCTACAGCAATTGTAATTTTAATATACTATTGCACTTACTTCACTGCCTTTCTTGAATGTATATTTTTGGTAGCATATCACACCTGTCATTCTCTGTCTTGTTTACACTCTGTGAGTTATATTAATTAAGTAGGCTGCTTGCCATTTGGGGGAGGGGGGGGGGGCAAAAGTTTCAGTGTTCTGAATATTCAAGTCTTCTGGGATATTACAGGGTGTTTACTGTTTAAGTTCTTCAGTCTTGGGCAGCACCATTCTGAGAACCTCAGATTTCTCAAATGCCTTGCTTGAATACAATTCTGACATTGGGAGGCTTCTTTGCTGTGTTATCAAGGTCATGTCAAATGAATTAGATGTATACTGTGTGAAAGGAGGTCCATGCACAACGTCTCCAAGTTGTGATTCCTTGTTAAAAATCAAGTCCAAATTTTAAATATTGTATATCCTGAGACATTTAGTTTTTAAGGTACTTGTCCCCCTCAGATGGCACAAGGTATCAGGTTATAAACAGTGAGCACTGCTGATTCACAGTAGGACATATCACATTATCCACTGCTGGACATTTTCCTTGTGAGCTGGAGCTATGTTTTGCTGAATGTGCAGCCTTTGCCTCACAGCTAGAGGCACAACTTCAACCAGCCTTTGTAGAACAGTTTTCAGATAACAGCAATGTTTTTGGAAAGTCACCCTGTCAGGTAGCAGGTGGGAGGTCACACAACAGTGGCATGATAATACCAGCCCAAATGTTGATGTTGAAATGGGCTTATATCCACATTCATGGGTAGCTTGAGATTAATTGTGACCAGATTTGATTGTTTTTAGGTGTTGAACACACCTTCACACATAAATATGCTTTGTATGTCCATGAACACTCAAGTACAAGGACCTCATCCTTACTGTGTGGATACTGTGGCCATTTGCAAACTCATATCCTTAGACGATTCTCTGGAAAAGCTTTATACTACATAAATGGTAGTATGGATGCAGTTCATCATTGCAAAGTACTTTGAGGACTGTTGTTTGGGACGATCTCAATTCTCATGAGATATCACATGAGCTTCTCCACAGCTCTTCTTTCACAGCTGCAGTTATGGCATTTTTATTGGCTGGTGTCCGTACATTCTTTGGGTAACCTGAATTTACGATTGCAATAGTTGTAGGACGCTTACTATTGTATGGAGATACTGTTGTTATTGTTGAAACATAGGAACTTCTAGATGATGTCACCCATGAAAGAAGAATGTGTATTGCTGTGCACCAGTACCAGCTAAGCTATTACTGGTACTGAGTATTAAGGGCACCTCCCAGTATTCTTGATATGTGTATTCTGTGATTATTGGTTAGAGCTGAGATCTGCTGTGCACTGTGTGGTAAAAAAAACTATTTATCTCAGGACATATATAACATTTTAAACATATTTTTTAACAAAGAATTACACTCTGGGGAGCATGTGCACAAATTTTCATTCACTCAATATACATGATGGGAAAACGGAAGTATGACTGGACTAAGGAGATGAGGTCCGTAATATTGGAATATGTCACCCTTGAAGTGTTGATGAAGTGTGAAGTAGTTTAACCTAACTCTGAAGGAGGGTAGAGAGTGAATGAAAGTAGATAAAGAGCACTGTTGCTTTATTTGATTGAAGAGAAGGATGATGGGTTAGAAATGGTGGGGGCTGAGGTAATGGTAAATGTGGTCATATTCCCAGAGGAGGCCTAGGTTATCCCAGGGGAGGGGTAAACGAAGGTGTTTCCCCATCAAGAGTTGGTACATCTACATACTTAGGGAGACTGAGTAATAAGCAAAAAGAGCTGCAAAAATTGGAATTTTATCAAACCATGATTTAATGTACAGCTCAGTAAAAGATTTTACATTATTGTAAATGTCACTGTATAGAGTACTGAAGATATTATTTGTTCTAGTGACTGCTATAGCATGCTAGCCTTTATGTTTGACTATAAGACAGTGCTGTTACTATGTGTGATGAATGTTTTAAGAATTCTTATATGCAGGGGTGCCAGCCTGTCAATTGCAGTCAGCTCGTTGATTGTCTTCACCTTGTCTGTCACTGTCTTGAGATATTAACAATGTATATTCATACATAGAATTCTGAGACATATTCTGACATCTTTATGTGTGGATGCAGTATGTATGATAAAATTGCATAAGTAAAATTATTACTTACTACCAGCACTGAAAATCATGGACTATACATGATTTGAAGTTATTATAGTAAATACTACACATCACTTGAATATGGCATTAGTACTTAGCTGATGTCTTTATTAATGTTAGCATTGTCAAACTGGGACAGTGTCTTGTATTGCTGGGAGCACTGTCCTATTTCTGACTGGTGTTTAACTGCCAGATGCTACTTATACCTGCCCACAGTATGGAGAATGGAGTCCTTCCAAATGGTTTGCTGAGTGAGATGCCATATATTATTAGTCAAATGAAGAGTGCTAGCACACGAATGAGTGCAGCCAAACATAAGAAAACTCACAGTTCTGCAGTGAGTGTTAAACGGTGAAAGAGGAATACGTAATGCTAGCTCAGCTGTACTGAAGAAAGGAATTATGAAATGCTGTTTTGAAACCGTGTGAGGTGTTTTGAGTCAGTGGGTGTAGTTGGTAGTGATGTGAGGAAGAAAAAACCTAAATTTGGGACTTATCACAACTGTTTTCATAAATTACTTTGATATGTGCATTAATTAGATGCATAAAATATATTAAAAGACCAACAAGTGCACATTGGTTTTATGGATATAATTTTGTTGCATAGTGGTCACTGACATGTTGCAGCCACACATGTGGCCATCGTCAGGGTGATAACAGCAATAATAAAAGTTTTATGAAAATGTGTCTAAATCACTCCATATTTTAAAAATTGTGTAGTTTATGGTTGAAATTCTGAGTTGAATAATAAAATAATATAGTGTTGAGTATAAAATATCAAAAGTTACAAATTGTTGTTTGGAGTATGGTTTTGTGGAGTGATGTACATAGAAGATACATGTGGTTTATTATGACCCCATAATAAAATTTATACATATATATATATATATATATATATATAACAGGTATGTTAATACATTGTTAGATAATGGACAAGTGGAAATACTGAGAAAGGTGACATGGTGGTTGATGAAGGTACGTACCAGATTGGTGAGTGAGAGTATCAATGTGTATGCATAAATATCAATTTTATTACAGGATCATAATTCACCACATGTATCTTCTATGTACATCACTCCACAATACCATACTCCAAACAACAGTTTTTAACTTCTGATATATTATCCTCATCATTATATTATTCTATCATTCAACCATGCATTTTAACCAAAAACTACATGATTTTCAAACTATGGAGTGATTTAGACACATTTTAATTATAATTTTATTCTTGTTCTCACCACCCTGAATGTGGCCACATGTGTGGCTGAAATGTGTTAGTGATGACTATGCAATAAAATTACATCTATAATATCAAAGTGCATTTGTTAGTGTTTTAATACATTTTATTCATCGGGTCTTTGTAAATCTTTTGCACATACGTGTTGCTGCAAGTATGGCATCTTTCCATGTATCTGAGGTTCTAGTGAAATGGAAAATTATTCAGTGATGTTGCAGTAGTAAAAAGTGTTTTTCTTGAAGCAGCTGAGTCTTTGTTCCCTACATTTAGAAATAAATCAGGAATAATATGAGCTATCAGGGACATTCCTATGTTTAGGCATCTGTTCCCAAACCTTCAGAAATATATCAGAAATAATATAAGCCACCAAGGACATTCCTCTGTCAAGGTCTAGTGTCACTAAGAAAGTTGACTTAATGGTGGGTAACATTAGAGACCAATTAGAGATGATTTTTGGTCTTGTATATGTGTTTTATTGCAAATGGATGAGATAATGGAAGCACTGGATTTGTCACAGCTCATTGTTTTGTAAGAATGGTGTTGGCAGATTTTAGTTAGAAGAGGTGCTGAGGTCTGTACTGCATTTCAGACCTTCATTGCCACCTGCAACAGTAGGAAAAGTAACTTCCATTACTACTAATGGTACACTGTCAATGGTAGAGAATTATAAGGACTTTGTTCATTTGTGTAAGAATGATGAATTGCTTCCATCATTTTCTAACTACTACTGAATCTTACATCATCATGCAGTATGCAGAAAAGTTAGGAAAATGGTGCATGTTGTGATCAGCATAGTATAACTAATGAATTTATTTCACACACAACACTGCAGAGCATATATCATAACAATGCTGGCCAAAATGGATTCTTATTATGGCAATTACTGCTGCACACCAAGTACGATGCTTCAGTTGAGGTAGAGTATGGCACAGGTTTAGAGAAGTCCATGTATGAAGACATTTTTCACTGACATGCATGAAGAATATCCACAGCTGAAAGATGAAAAATGATTATTGGATGTCTGTTCTCTCACTGATGTCACAGGAAACCTAAATGAATTGAAATGGGAAATTGCAAGGCAGAGTAAGAAATGTAATGTGTGATGTCATGTACTTGTGGATTGCACAATACAAAAGTGTATCTGAAACATTTTACTCACGTGCTCAGAACTGGAAATTCATCACATTTTCTTGGGTCAGAAAGTGCCTAGTATGTGGCTCAGATTTTCTGAATGGTGTCTCTTCTGTTCTACCATTTTTCCCAGTGGGTAGAGATAGCAAGTAAAATGTGCTGTTAATTCTGTATGTAGTGTAGCTGAACCAAAAAATTATTTAGTGGAGTTTCAGAATTGCAGTCCTTTAAAATCATAAAAAAAGCTGGTATATTTTGGAGTTTGGTTATTGTACAGAATATTGTAATTTTTAAAGAGTTTTCTTTTTTTTTTTTTGTGTGTGTGTGTGAATTGGCATTCTCTGCTGTGTACATTACAAAATCAAATTGCAGAAAGTAACTCGCTGAACTCATATTTGTTATTCTGTAAGGTTCAGTCTGACTAATTATACACCTCACTGTCAAAAGTTAGCAGAATGAATACAGCATGAGCTATCCCACTAAGTTACTTTGGGTCTCCTTTTCGTCTGAGTGTGTCTATATTTCACTTTCAAAAACATTTTATTATTGAGTGTCTTACATTCATCCCATTTATAGTTTTTGGCAATTTTTTGTAGTTTCCTAAGTGTAAGGTTTTTTTATTAAATCACACATCTCTGTACAGTGCTTATGTCTTCATTTCTTGTTATGTCAGTTTTGTGCACCTATTACAGTACACTGTTATTGAAGTGTGAATATTCCCATATATGAATACACATGTGTGTGTGTGTGAACAATTAAGTTTGGTATCCTGATTTTCGTAATTGTTACCAATAGTTGGTGTTGAGTTAATTTAAATTGTAGGAAAGTGATTTTAGTCCTTGAAAGGTTGAGCACCCCTGTTTTAGTGTGTTCACTGCCATGTGTTTCAGTGTCAGTTTTAACCTTTGTTCAGGTAGCATTCATAGCTGTAGACAGACAAACAGGCTTCCTTTAATTGTACATAAAATCATTTTATAGTGTGCATCAATTCAATATTTTTTTTTGGAAAAAAATAGTGGTTCTGTTAAATGTGTGTAAAAAATCTGTACATTTTATCTGTTCCACACAGTTTACTCAATCTCATTTTTGTGTTAACATGCTATTGATGTATGTCTTGAGCTTTCATGGTAACTAAATTCAATAGATACTCCATGTGCCTAAAAGAGTTGGTTTACTGGAATCACATGATGTGATCATCAGCATGAGAAGGTTTTACTGGCATGCTACTGATATATGTTGTACACTTCTGGTACTTGGGTCACATCTGTGTTAAGATATTGCAATGAAATGATTTAGCTGTGATGTTGCAAGCTGTTTTTGGTGATGAGAGAATTTATTCACATTAGTAACAGCATTCTTTATTGGCAATGGTTGTATTAAATATACAGTAGCAGGAGTTATTTGCCACTCATTTGGTGATGAAACTAGATTGTGCTGAAATCAGACACATCTTTTCCAGGTGTGCTTGACTGTGCAGATCTAAGACACAAATGTTATTTTGTGTGTCCACTTGCATCATTTGTTCCTAATATGAGGTATCATATCTTGGTGAAGTAGTGGCATCGAATTATCTTACTGCATTTCGTTGCAATTGTGTTACCTGAAACTGCTAGTAAAACTTAATGTTGTACATAGTCATTTTTTTCCTGTATATTTATTTATTCCCAGATTACTAGACATGTCTTATCTTTGTTATTATTTCTTATGTGTCATTATCGTTTTTGAAGAAACATGAGATTTATAATAAATTATGTGATGTGTTACAGAATGAAATGATTGTGTTGTTGTCGATTGTTTTTCCTTTTAAGGTTAATGAGGTGGTGTGAATATTCTTATATAATGTGTGAGATGGGAGAAGGAGCTGGAAAGTTACTGTGGGCTGGGGGAGGAGGGGGGCAGTCTTCTTGGCTTTAGATTAGCTTTAGTGTTGTGGAAAGGGGTATTTTTGTAATGAAGTTTTGTATGAGAGGAAGTCACAGTTAGCTGAAATAAAATCAGGAGTTGGATTATGTGTGAATGTAGCCAGTGGAAAGTTTATTTATCTATGATTTTTATTTTTACCCATCACTGATGTTTTCTTGGTCATATTATCCCTTTTAAAGTATTGTATGTTCATGGATGCAACTGAATACCCTACCACTTAATATATTAACATGACAAACCTTATTATTTTTTTTAATGTCGTGATAGATTAGGTGACTGATGTCTGGAACAACTTTAAAATCCTTCCAGTATCTTTTCTTATTCTTTCCCTTCAGGTTTACAATGTTTCTTAGCCTTTTGTCTTCATGTTTTTTATCTGCTTGCTCCCTTGTTGATTCAACTTGACCTTTGCCAGCTGTGTATTATTTGTGCATTCCAGAAGGCTGAACGTATGTTGCATTAGCAATGTAGTAGCTTATATTTATGGTGTGCAGTTGTGAGATCCACACTTGGAGTGTTTTCTGGGGGACTTTGTGTGTCCTCTTTCCTGTAGGCAAATGCGGAGTTACTATCTACAACAGACTACAGTACTTTCCTCCCACATACTTCCAGTATGAACGTTCAGAATGATCTTGTCATTCCTTGTGGGCTGTACATAACATAAGCAGATAGCAGATGTCTTACTGTCATTACATAAACAAAGGAGAAGCCGGTTTTCTTCATACAGCTCTTGACATGTCACTGAAAATGATCATAGTTTTTCCTTTGTTTATTTTTTGTGTGATACATAGTTTGTTTGTTACATAGTTTCTTTTATTGTATCTTACATTATTTAACAATACTTTTTGAACTCCATGAGCTATCATCATCATCATCACATTCCATAACAAACATGGGCTATTTAAGCATTGTGCATGTTGGTTCCTGAATTCACAAAGTCTAGTAATTTTTCAAGTAAGTGGGTGTCCGAGTCATTGTTTTCTGCAACATGGTAGCAGGTTATATATGAGTGTCAGTGACAGAATAATGTGAATTGTAAGTGTAAAGAATGTGGAATGTAGTACTTATGGCATATACTGTAGTACTGTCCTAGTATTTGCTTTTCAAAACTGGGGAATGATGTGAAAAAAGCCCATGGTGCTGGTGAATGGGCGGAATTTCTATCCCTGGACCTACCAGATATGAAGTGGAAAGTCTAAACCCTACACTATAATGTTCAGTATACATTATCAACAGTTGGTTTTTATCTGTGAAACAAATCGGTGTTGTGGAGTGTTGTTACTGTTGTATGTAGGAAGTCTGCCTTCCCCTACCATGAGATAAAACTAAAAGTATTTAGAGAGGTATTGCAAGTAATATGTGTTATATCAGAAAAGTTGCAGGGGCCTATATAATTTATTTGTTACTTTGTAAAAAGAAACTATGAAATACTGTGTATAATAATTTCTTCTTTCACATGTGTGTTTTTTCAGACATACCACTCTGAACTGAGAGCAACTGTTTGACTTTGAATTTCAATCAGTTTGTTAATTTTTTTGTGGAGAATGGCTGAATTTGTAATGTAGCTTCTGTAGGGGGGTGAGTTACAAATTTTCGAACTTCAGGGTGGGATAATCACATGCACAGTCCAGTCAACTGTTTAATCTTCACCATTTAGTACAGTGCCATGGAACTCTAATGGACTAATTGATTTTGAAATAATAATTGATGTAAATAATTTCAAAATTACAGTACTATGGTTTAAAAGTGTATTTTTTTTCAAATGTGGTAGAAACATCAAAATAATCGCATGAACAATCCAGCCCTTTTTAGGCCACTTGTAATTAAAAGCAGTGTGCTATTACATGGTTACTATTTGACCCCTGATCTCTGTAGTGACTATACTAGTATCTTGCTGCAGTGTGACAGGTGGCCTCTAATTTAAATTTGTGTGCTTGTACAAAACCTGCTTATACCCAGCTAAAATTTGAAACCAAAGCAAATTGTCATTTAGGACATATTATTTAGAGTATTTTGATACTGTCCTTGGTGGAAAGTAGTCCTTAAGAAGTATCCAGAATGAGTAAATTTAAACAGTGATTTGGAGCTGCAGTGTATGGAAATAGTGTAACATATTCTGTCACATATAAAACATTTGAAGGACATGAAAGGAAAATAAATTGAAATTTAGAGAAAGGTATATGCTTTTAAGGATCTGTAGCTTAATAATATGTGTAGTAACTGAATGAGTAACAATTTTCATGATGGCTGGTTTAGACATATTTGTTACGCATATAATGACCGAATAACAAATTAACTAACTAACAAACTAACTAAGTAACTCCATGGAATGGAGTCCTTCCTGAGAAGCTAAATTCCTTGGCTAATGTAGATATTCTCCACATATTATGGACCATGAAGATTCATTACTTTGTTCACAAGATCGCCCCACTTTCCCTTATCCTCAGCCAGATGAATCCAGCACACCTTCCCAGCCTATTTCTTTAAGATTAATTGTAACACGATCCTCTTATCTGTGTGTCAGTCTTCCAAGTGGTCTCTTTCCTTCAGCTTTCTCTGCCATAACACACTATGTATTTCTTTTCTCCACAGTGTGTGCCAAATGTCCTGCCAGTCTCATACCTCTTGATGTGGTCAACTGAATAATGCTTTATGAGTGCAAAGACCAGTGGCATAGCTAGGTTTCATGGTTCCTGGGGCGAGTGATCACAATCGCCGCCTTCAACAAAAATTATGTACTTTCAAAAAATTATGTCCATTGTTAAGTTTCTACTTGCTTGGCACAATAATTTACAATATGTTGAGTGTAGAGAATCAAATTTTGTCATTACAGTGTTTATTTTATTGCCTCTTAACTCTGCTCCCCAGGGTGGCTACACCACTTGCCTCCCACCCCTCCCTCTCCAGATACTCACCTGCAAATCAAGAAGCTCTGCAGTATGCTATTTGCTCAAACCTTCTGTTACTTTGTCCGTCTTAGACTCAGTTATTTTCCTCAGCACCCTATTCTTGGAACACCCAAAGCTTGTTTTCTCCATAATGACAGGAACTGAGTTTCACACCCATACAAAACTGTAGGCAAAATTATAATGTTTATGTTAATCTTTGTATTCTTACATGGCAAATTTGAAGACAAAAGATTCTGGGTTGAATGTTGACAAGAATTCCGTGAATTGAATCTGCTCATAATTCCCTCATGAATGCTATTTTCATTTATTTGTATCACTCCCAAATATTTGAATTTTGCGACATTTTCAGAGGATTTAACACTGATATATGTGTTGCAGTGTTGTCCTGTTTTGTACACGAGACGTGTATATAGTTTAGTTTTCTCAGATCTTATAATATTTTTGGTTCCAACACATTTAATTAACCTAACTACTTGTAGTTTCATGAGTATGCCAAACTCAGTGGGAATATTACATAAACCTACCTCCTCAGTGAATCATAGTCTCTCTTGAAGCCTCCAAGTATATCATGTACTGTCCCATTGTATTCCCATTTATAAGTTATTTGACATACATGGAATATGACTTACAGTTGATCTGTTGTGTTGAAATTTAAGTGGATGATCCATAATAATTTTTTTTACATATGGAGTAAAACCTTCGCAGAAGAATGTTATATGGATTATGCAGTCATCGTGTATGGTTACAATGGATCAGTTTTGGGGACATCTCTATTCGGCATAAAGTGGGCTGGATATTGAATTTCTCCAAAACATCACCACACCAGCCTGGCGTAACGTGGTGTGGTCATTCTAAAAATGAATACTTAAAATATCTGATTTGTGTGTGGTTGTCATTTTTATGTGTGTGTTCGGTTGTGTTGCATATGAAGCAGAAGAGGCCTGAGCACTGTTTTTGGCATTTAAGTTTCAAGCAGTAATTGGGTCAGGTCATAGCTTGATTTCTTCAAGTAAAGGTAATGGATATATAATGAAAAGATTTAGTTTTGAGGACAATTCAAGCTCTGCATAAGATCTTGCAGTTTTTTGTCTGTTTTTTTTCTTTAGGTATTCTTGTCCTTGTGTTGTTAATATGTTTCCTGATTAATGCAGAAAGCACAAACTTTTCAAGCATTTTTCAGTTGCAGATGACATTTCTCATTTGGAAATGGACATTTGTCTCCATTTCAGTTCTGAATAAAACTGATACTGGTGTCAATGAAAAGATATGTACTGTGCATTTTCTTCCTTTCTAGAATTACTTGTAGTATGTCTTTATGGATGTTATATCTTAGTTACTAAGGTGACTCTGTACAAATGAAACAAAACATGTTTGTTAAGTAGAATGCAGACAAGTTTTGTGCATTTTTAAAGATACTCATAAATTACCACATGCCAGATAATTAACAATATCGAAAATAAATACCATCAGTTATATGCACATACAAGTCTTGTAAAATAACTACAAGCGGCAAATAGAGATTGGAAATGAGACATTTGTTGCCTATTTTAAATCACTGTTCTTGGATTCACCTAGAGAGATGTGTTGAACTCTGGTCACCTAGTATTATTCATATGCCATGCATTAAAGATATTGCTCTTGCTACTTCAACAGAATGCACTTACAATTGCAAGGTACTGAAATCATGTTATGTTATGATATGTAACCTACTCAATCCAAAATATGTAGGAGACTACATATAATATGTAATACAATTTAAATATCTTTCACCTGTAAGTGAATTTTGCTCGAGTTGTGTGAAGAATCTGAGCACATAATTTGAAATATCTGGTAACCCATTTGAGATTTTATAATGTGTTACTGCTGCAGCATCCTGCTTTATGGAAGTAACTGTTAAGTTACCAGTGATGAAAAGCAAGTGGTAGGTCATGGTGGTGAGATTTTGTATGGAATATAAGCATATGACATTTTGTTAGTTTGTAGACTATTTAATGACTGTATCTACTGGGAGGAGTGGCTCACTATATTCTATAAAGGCGGTTTTAACTTACTAGTTTAGCCTTCACCTGAAGAGCCAAGGCAAATATGTGTACTTTTTGAAAGGAAAGCTTTGTCATTTACAGTCATGTTATTATGTTATTACATTACACCTCATTATGTGTGGGTTCGAGTGTACATAACAGTATATTGCTGAAATGTAAATTATTATCATTATTATTATTTATGTGATCATAATACTCTATACAACCACAGATTCCCTTCACAACATATGAAGTTTTTGTTGACTGTCAGGGCTGTACCTTGTGTCTCACTCCTTCAGCTGGATGCTTCATGAACTGTTCATTAATCCAGATATAACATTGCTTCAGTAACTATAACCTGCAACCAAGCCAACTGTGCAGAAACAAACAGGATTTTCAGATGTTTGAATAACTTATCATTAATCTTCTCTATGAGTGTACAGGAGGGAAACATTAGGATGAGAATGGGATCTCCAGCAACAATAAGTAACTAATAGTGCATACTTAATGTAGAAGGCGTTTAACTTTATAACCCTCTTACTGTTACAGGCAGAAATGTTGGACTATATAGAAAAGTTGGGAGTAACGGTTGTTTAGAATCAGGAGAGAACTGTCAAATTTGGCAGAATGGTATATTTTTCTGTATCGAGTCAAATAAGCAGGTTATTGTAGTAAAAATGTTAACTTTGGATAAAATAATTGAAGTTAAAATTATCTGTTTTATGTAGTTGGATTACTTCATTATGAAGTAATTAACTGTTATGCGATATGACTAAGGGTGTTTGATTTTCATGTCTCAGAATGTATATTGCACCTGCTGAATAGATTTACAGTTGCCGGCAACTCTGTATGTGACTCATTAATAGGGGAATTTTCTCAGATGGATGTAATTGTTGATATTGTGTAAGATAATTCTCTACTGCCTGTAATATTTTATTATTGGTGCTTTTCATTTCCTCTTCACAAGTGTGCATTAAAGATTGTGATGATTCTCAGGACAATTGTTCTTCCTCATTTATTGTGTAATAACTTTCAACTTAAACACATTACAACACAATGACATATATAAATAATTAATTTGATTCCAGTACACACCAAAAGCAAGAGGGGAACTGAGGTATTCCATAACAAGGTATTTCATATGGTACACTGCTTGTCTAATATAGACTGGTGAGTAAGTTACACTGTGCACATAGTATAGCCTGGTGAGCATGTGTCACTGCTCACCTAGTATAAGTCTGGGTGATACAAGGTGATGACCTGGTTCCTGTTTTCTTTTATCTTTTGCCATTATGTACTCCTCGGTGTTCTTTTCTCCAGTGCTGTTACTCTAATCTTCATCCATTGGAGGGGGAAGTAAAATTATTAGCAAATATGAACTCTCATCTTCAACTTTGACTGTGACATATCTTTCTTGAATGCAACAGCTTCCTCATCTTGTAGGTCGATGTGAGTATACTGATTGCTGGTTTGTCGTAATTCAGGAAAACCAAGCTGTTGTCTGCAAAGTGACAGTGGTTCATTGGCTTGAACAAAAGGTACTAGATAGGGTTCATTGACTTTTTCAAGGTACCAGGGATGGTTCATTGACTTGTTCTGCTTCTCACACTGTGGTTAATGTTGCAAAAGCTGAATTTGGACAACATATTAACCTTTAGACGCCTAACGTCAACTATAGTTGACATACCACACTGCTAACCTCCAAAGTTACATTTTATATATTTATTCAACAAATATAGGTACCGGATATTTTAAAAGTGGTGTAAACTCTCCGTTTTTTCTCTTCAAAATGCAGTTTGTTTCATAATTCTAACATATTTGGTTCCTGTATTATTCACATTTTATATACAGAGTGTGCTAAAATTAAAAAAAATAATTCTGGCGCCAAAATGTTAATAATGAACCCCTTATATTTTTCAAAACATATTGGAATTAGAATATTAGTCACGTCAACATGCGACATTATGAAGTACAGGGCATGGGGGGGGGGGGAAATTCTGCTAAGACTATATTTATGCCAATGTGGAGCCCATGTAAAATAGTACACTCATACCAAAGTGCAAGAAGTGTTGCTCTGTTTAATCTCATATGTTAATATTTACAACAGTACAATTTATGTGTCTCTCATATTTCCATTGTATAGAACACCCACTAACAACCATGTATAAGAGTCTCCTAATTTCATACTTCTGTAATCTTTGCGCAAAGGTAAAGTTTACTCTATAACCTGCCATGAAACCTTGATGCTAGATGGGGGTGGGTGGTCATTGCCATGCCCCAGCCATTTTACTACCAAGAATGACCCAATAACCATGTTATAGGAGGCTGGGTGGGCCCAGGGTCGGTCTGGATGGTTGCGGCAAAATCACTCCTACTGGGATTCAATCCCCGGACTGTTCAGCCTTACCGAACCACTATACTGACTATACTAACCTGGCCCTTGTAATCTTTGTGCACTCAACAAATTTCTTAAAAATTATATCATTGTTTTTTTCTAGCCACTTCCTGCTCAAAAATTGCTCTCTCCATCTCTCTGTCTCAGCACAATTTATATCAGTGGCAGTATCCTCACTTTTGTGTAATGGACATTTTCCCCTGTATCCCATTACTTAACTCCTTTGTTCTCCCAATCACACCATTTCTAAACCATGCTCAACTACTTCTGTCATTTCCATTGTCATGTATTGCATAACCCCCCCCCCCCCCCCCCCATTATTTTCCCTTTTTAAAACCATATTACCACTAAATACAATAAAATAAACCTTAACTATTTATT
>Ga0136643_10002264_pt1 | contig 24803 bp, 13 predicted proteins | sample TergutLab28metaG_FD_96883 | JGI IMG/M metagenome (GOLD analysis project Ga0136643, IMG submission 96883) | Labiotermes labralis P1 segment gut microbial communities from Petit-Saut dam, French Guiana - Lab288 P1 (version 3) (version 3) | ecosystem: Host-associated > Arthropoda: Insects >... | reverse complement strand
TAAAAACGCTCCGACATGTTTCGGTCCTAGGACCATCATCAGGGAGCTATATCGTCCTTGCTAAAGTTACACTATTAAAAGTCATATTAATTTCACTATTCCAGTTGGGTGTTGTGGCAGCATGCCTGTAATATGAATTATACCAAGTAAGTATCTTTAAAATAAATGTAGAATAATTTTATACACTAATAATTAGGCTTGTTGGACTGATGTGAATTTATTCTTACCGTGTTGAGTTGCCAAGAATGCCCTGTTATTGGGGGGGGAACGAAAATAAAATTTGTTTTTCTTTCATTATTATAATAAATGGCAAGTGGGCTGCATGTTTGAGACCTCTGCACAGGTAGATTGTATGGATCCTTGTTGACTTAGTAGCAGCATCTGATTTGTATTACATAGCAAGAATATACTGCCTCATCTTGTTTATAGGAGAACAGATTGTGAATAAAGAAAATGTGTAAAGTTTATTATTTGTGCTTACAATAATGAGAGTTGCCCTTATTAATAAAATTAAATACTGCATAGTGCATTTTTTCTTAATACTTTAAATTTTGAGGGAACAAAGTTTTGCTCTGGGAACTGAATTCTAAATGAAGCAAAAGATTTACTAATTATCCTGTCAGTATGGGGGATTTTTGGTATAGAAAAGTATTCTGTAAAAATATATTGGTAGTCTTATATCACACATACTGATCCATGTCTTGTCCTACAAACTTAGTAGGTCAGGCGTTAGAAAATCAAATTAAGATTCCACCACCCAGCAGAGTATTTTAATGGTTCTTTTATGTACATGATTAAAACTCGTAATACAGTAAGTGAAATTGCCCAAAACTAAATGACTGCTAGTACCAAACAGGATGCTTTTCTCTGATGGAAAAATATTCATGCCCAGCATTTGTAATGCAATTTGTCTCTAACAGGAACTGGTGTAACAGTGAATGCTGTACATCCTGGCATTGTGGATACAGAGATTATACGACACATGAGTTTCTTTAATAGTACTTTCTCTGCTATTTTCCTGAAGCCATTGGTGTGGCTGTTCATCAAGAGTCCTCAGCAAGGGGCACGAACTACAGTGTATGTAGCACTAGAAGAATCTCTTCAGGGTATAAGTGGCAAATATTTCAAGTAAGTATAATTTATCCTAATATCAATAGTAGTAGTAGTAGTAGTAGGAGCAGTAGCAGCAGCAGTGGCAGTAGTAGCAATAGCAGTAGTAGCATTAGCAGTAGTAGTAGTAGTAGCAGTAGTAATAGTCCCTGGCAATAAAAAATATCTGGAAGCTTATTGGTGCATTGCATCTGTATGCCCCTCAGTCATCTCAGCAGAAGGACTGGTTGCCAAAACTTCCTAAAGTATCTAGAGAATGTAGGTTGAACCAAAAACCTCTTGAGAGTGAGGCAAAAAGGAGTACTGTTGCAAACATGCCACATTAGTATTAAATTCCTAGGACATGTCCCTTGACCATGGGGATAGGATGAATTTCCTTCCACTGAATAGGCCTAATCCCACCAACAGTCTGGGATAGATGAAGGTTTCCAAGCAGGTAGGTGCTGAGAAGTGTGACTAAGTTAACAACAACAAAAATAATAGTAAAGGGCACTTAGATCGTTTACTAATATCAGAAGCAATTTACAGGAATGTAAAGGCAGGAAGAGGAATTTTATGTATGGCATGGATAGACGATTAGAAAGCTTTTGACATTGTGCCTCACAGTTGGATAATCATATCCTTAGAGTTAATTGTGATCAATTAAAGTAATATCCTTCACTAAGAGGGCCATAAGTTATTGAAAAACAAGTATGTGCCTATATGTGAAAGAGATGCTAATAGAAACATGAGATATAGAACTACAGTGTGTTGTTTCAAGGAGACTTATTGTCACCCCTTTTATCTTTCATTAGCTTAATCCCCCTCACAGAATATGTGAACAAGTTAAACATGGGATATGAGGAACACACAACAAAGACAGAAATGCCACACTTATTTTACATGAAAAATTTGAAGCTGATGGGTAAAACAGAGGAAGAACTCCAAAAACAGATGCATACAGTCTGAAACTTCAGTGATGATGATATCCGTATGGAATTCAGACTTGACACATGTGCAAAAATTGTACTCAAGAAAGGAAAATTAATTCACTTGCAAAATTTAGTACTTGACTTTGTCAGAGAAATATAAGAGCCTGAACAGAGAAAAACCTCAAGAACGTAGGGATTGAGGAAAGTGAAGGTATACAAGGTCAACAAATGAAAAAAAGATTGAAGAAGGAATACATCATGAGATTAAGGATTTTACTGAAGCTTGAGTTGAATGCTAAGGATAAAATTACAGCAGTTAGAGCATTAGCTATCCCAGTATGAACACAATTTTGGTATATTTAATTAATAGGAAATTAGAAGAAGGTCAACAGGAAAACTATAAAGATACTAACAATGTATAAAATGTATCACCCAAAAGCTGATATACATAGGCTATATGTAAAATGGAAAGATGGAGGAAGAGGCTTGTTACAAATTGCAGTGACATTCAAAGCAGAGCTAATCATTATTGCAGAATAACTGAACACCAAATATAAAGAAGACCAGTTTGTAAATATTGTTAAAAGCCATTAAAGCTATTAATCAAATGTGGATTCAACAACTAAACAGCAACAAAAAATGGGAGAGTAGAGTCTCAGTCAGAACCTGTGAAATCTGATGAATCATCTGTCTTGTCTACTTCATTTCCCTCATCACTGTAAAGGAAACATCTGCTAATTGCAACAGATCACATTGAACCAAATGACACAAGCCTACATTTTTGATGAACTAAGCAGGATATTGTCTTGTATCCTTTGCCTGAACAACAGAGCACACAAGTGGACTATATAATATGATACCCAATTTCTGTGATAAGTAAAAGTAAAAATCACAGCAGGAGGTCAAAATATTTACAGTATGTATACTGTTTAATTTCATGATACAGTACATATTTGATTGCATGGTCATGCTGAGAAATTACCTTGGCATCCCTAGGTAAAAATTTGTATCACATTACATATTGAGGCTTTGTGTCTGTGCAAGTGAACCCTCTGCACCTGCACACCCCAAAAAACTATTCCATACCTTACATGCTAATGAAAGTTCGCAAAATACATACTTCTTAAAATACTTACTATATCCTTTCATATATAAAAACACGAATCACCATGCTTACTATTATTTGTACCACAGAATGTATTTGCCACCATATAATGATCACTGTTAACAGCATGTAGTTTTCGATATTTTTAACCAATGCAGAGTAAAACATAACACATCAGCATTCATTACATCTCTTTAAAGTAAGACTCCTAACTCTGCACATTTTCCACTTAAGCTTCTAATGTTTTGATGGAGGACATATAGTTTATTCCAAGTTCTATCATTTTCATTTCTCCCCTTTTAATTTGACTTTCACTTTTTTCTTGTTGTGTTTACCATAAAAAACTGTCCATATTCACTGGTTCATTTGGATCCTTCTTGATCTTCCTATTTCTTGCTGTCCTAGTTTGAAGTCACTTTTTTTTTGTCCACTTCTTTTTCTAGTTCATGCTCTGTGGACAAAGAAGCATGTTTTATTTTCAGGGTGGTTGATTTCAGTGTGGGCCAGATTGCAACTCAGAGGCATTACTGTTTTGGTAAACTGCAGCATAGAACAAGAGTTCTGAACTATATAATAATGAACAATACACTGTAATTACTGATATGTTTGACCCACTTTTCACCTTATTTTTACATTAAAACCAGAGCAGTTACATTTTTCTTTCCTCCTGTAATATCAAAGTGGTGATATAACACCTGAGTCCAACAATAATGAAATTTTAAAACTTTGACTGCTATTTTGTTTCTCCACAAACTGATGTGGAGGAACAGTATGTTATGCATGACAAAGTAAAGGAGAGGTAATTATATAGTATGTATGTGTGTATGTATGTATGTATGTATGTCGGTTTCAAAACGTTGTTCTACGTTGTCCGACATCTAGACTCCACTGCCTCCTATCTTCCCACTGGCGTTCATTTAGGTTTCTTTCGTTCATGGCCTTCCTTATACCTTCCATCCAGTTTTTCTTCAGTCTTCCTCGTGCTCTCTTTTGTTTCGGCATCCATTTCAATGCTATTTTGGGTAATCTTCCTTCTGCCATTCTTTGAACATGGCCGTACCATGTAAGTTGGTTCTGTTCAGTTTCTTTTATAACTGGTTCCTCTAGTCCAATTTGTTTTCTTATAGTTACATTTCTAATTCTTTCTTTTCTTGATATTCTAGAGGATCTCCTCGGGGCATCCATCTCTGTAGCTTCGACCCATCTTTTATTATTTTCTGTGAGTCTCCATGTTTTGGAACCATACAATAAACTACTTTTAATCAGTGTATTATAAATGTTCAATTTTCTCTCCTTTCTTATGTCTTTACTCCACAGTATCCCATTTAAACATGCTATACATTTACTTGCTTGTATTACTCTTGATCTTATTTCTTTGTCATCTGTTCCACTAGTGTCAAAAATAACTCCTGAATTATATAGTGCAAGAAGTAAACTTTGATTGGCTCATAAATCAGAGAGGCACATGTAGATACAGAATTAAGTGGTGCAGTACTTTCCCTGGACCTTCACAACTGTAAATTATCACTTGGACAGGGTATGATTTGGATGTCTGGCCAGTAAGTTTGAAATGTGTTAACCTTTTCATTTTCTGTAGCAACTGTACAGAAGAGGAGGTAGCACCACAAGCCAAGGATGATACAGTGGCACAATGGTTGTGGGCTGTCAGTGAGAAGTGGACAAGACTTAACACAATAAAATAATTACTCACTACTTTGGAAAATAAGCCATACCAGAAACACCAGGGATGGTATTTTATTGGAAGAGCAGGTTACAGAAGCATACAATACTGAAAGTTTAATCCATACTGTAGGTCTGTCCGTGTTCTCTTTGTTCCTGTTGATAAAAACAATTATTTGTAACAGAGTTTTATAATATGCATCGAGAGATCACCAGAAACATTTATGTCAGTTGAGTGGTTTGTTATTTACAGTAGATCTGGATTTTTTGAATTCAACATTCCTATCAAGACTGCTGAATGGATGAAAATGTAACCCTTTAGAATACTTTTCCAATAAGAACTGGTAACATTATAGTGAAGCCTTATTTAGTACTGTTAATGCTAATAGTGAATGTGATATGTATTTATTGATGTCTCTCTACTTTAATAATGAATAAACTGTTTTGATGAAAAGTTGTTCATAGAAATTTTGTGAACCTATGTTATTCACAGTGGATAGAAAAGTTTAATTTCTGTTGAGTCACTTGCATGCCATGATTTTGCTATGGCTGATAACTGCTTTTTCTGTTTTTTTTTGGTCTTGAAGGCACCATATTTTGGGAAGAGTTATGATATGTAGAGGGAGTAATTTTGCACATTGTAGTATTCATGGCGCGTATAGGTGAGGAGAGGGGGGTGTATAGGGTCTTGGTGGGGAAACCGGATGGAAAGAGACCACTGGGGAGACCTAGGCATACATGGGTGGATAATATTAGGACGGATCTCCAGGAGGTGGGATGTGGGTATATGGACTGGATTTGGCTGGCCCAGGATGGAGACAGTTGGCGGATGCTTGTGAGTGCGGTAATGAACTTTCGGGTTCCATAAAATGCGGGGAATTTCTTGACTAGCTGCAAACCTGTTAGCTTCTCAAGAAGGACTCTGCACCATGGAGTAAGTAAGTATTCCTGCTGTCCATGATTTTAACTGTTTATATACATGTGGACATGTCTTTTTTTAAATAATTTGTGCTTAAATACACGTACAGTCCTGCCTGTATAATAGGTATACTATCTGAAATACCAAATATTTTTGATCACACTGTATTGTCTTCAGTCTCTGTTCTTTCGTGATTATGAGAGCAAACCCTGTTCACAGATGAAGCAAAAATTGTATATTCACTGCATTTTGGTATTTCATTTTGGACAGAAAGTAAGAAGGGAACATGTCTGGACTGAATGTTAGCATTCCTGACCTAGATCCTAAACAAACTGATAAACTGATTTCAGTGATGTTAGAATTAAATGTTTTAATTGTACCATTGCACCTTTCACTTAGCATATTTGGACCAATGCTTTTTCTCCTGTCTCTGCACTTTGGCATGATAAAATGACTACCTCCTAAAATTAAATTAAAGTACTTAAAAATTTTCTTGGAATAGTAGAAATGAAAGAAGACCAGAGTCTGGGAATGGCAGCTGATACTTTCATTGAGCAAGAATTGTTGTTGGAGTCAAATTATCTGGGGTGTGTTTGTGAGGATAAATGTTTCCATAATCATGCACAGAAGGGGTTGAAGCTAGCAAATTAGGCCACTGATGTAACATTGGTTTCTGGGCTTAATTGTTTGCTCAGCTTGTTTAGAAAACAGAATTACACACTTGGATGTGATGAAGAGTAGCAGTACCTTTACTTGCAAGTTCCAAGGCCATTTCAAATCCAATTCCACTTCTAGCTCCTGTAACGACATCTTTCTTTCCAGCTATTAATTATTGAATGGTACAGAGAGAGACAAATTTTCAGTGTTTAAATATTGCAGGTAATATATGTGGGCCATTTGTGCTGTAGGATAATTACATCTCCACACAGGTGTGTGGACTATTCATAACCTAAGGGTTCAATAGAAAAAGTTACGATTATTCATTTTTTACTTGGCCACTCATGTATCTCCTGAAAATAAGTTACTCTAATCAAAATATAGTCTAAAAATTTTGTAATGTACAGGCATGGCACTGAATTGAGAGTTAACATCTATGTGCTGGAATGTTAACTGATTGTGAAGTCTGTTGATTCTCTACAGAGAATGCAGCCAGTATAACAAATCAGCCATGGATTAAATATGGAGAATGTGAAATGCGCAGCTAGTAGAAAGTGCACTGAGATAAAGAAGAGTTTCTGTTGTACATTGTGCCAATGTGAATATTTCCAGGGCCGAGTGTAAAATGTTACTTGGGGGCGGGGACACAAACACAATACCCTCCCCCCCCCCCAAAATGTAAATTTATTCACATAAGGTACAAAAATAATATTATAATGCAGTGTTTCTCAACCATGGTTTAGGGGTGCCGTCTGAAATCAAATAAATGTAAATACCATTATAAATCCATCTCTCTCTCTCCCTCTCTCCATGTGTGTAGCAGCTCTTTACAAATAAATTTAATTTTGTTGGCAATAATTTAACAGTGATTGAATAGCATTCCCAGTTGTCATCTCTCTCTGATATGGAATGTTTTCATGTGAAGGGCCTCATCAGAATATTTAAAATTATGTTAGGGGGAAAAAAAGAAAGGTCAGGAAACAATGCTATGGGATATCACAAAAATTGAAAAAAATATGAACAGTTTTAGAAAGCTTATGTGAGTATCAATTTTACAGAATTTTCCTTATTCTTTTGAAAGCAAATTTACATATTAGGTCATTACAATTTACATTTTATACGATTTTGTTTTGGATTCATAATAATAATAATGACGAGAAGCAACTGCAGAGGTGGTTAATATAATGTAGTCTTTTTTTTTTTTGGTAAGTTTCAGTTTTTAAAACAATCACTTCAGCAAAGCAACGTAACATGGATTGTTTGTATTATCTTCAAATTTATAATCGTATCTGGATAGAGTTTAGTGACGTTATTATTGATAGTATATTTTTGTGCCTTTGAACTTGTACAGTTCTTCGGTATAACATTTCTTAACATCTGCACTTCCACAAATAAATCTGTTCTGCCAGCATATAACACTAGATGCAAATCTTTACAACTCCTTAAATATCACTTTTGTCCACTACATGTAATTTGTTTCTATTATATAAAAACAAAATGTTTCACCATTTGTATCGTACATTTCAAATTTTTGTTTGAAAGACAATGCGGTATCAACTATTTTTAAGAAACAATTATAAAATTTTCTTCAGCAACCACTTTTGGTTCATCAGCTGCCTTACAATTGAATACTTTTTTTTCTATCTTTTGTGCAATGAGCTGTTTTGTATCCTGATTCTATATTTAATTTATGTGCAGTTTCTTTACCTCTCACAAAAGGACCTGTAAACCCAGAATCTCTTTATTTTTAAAAAAACAATTAAACCATATTCAGATAAACTATTGGTAAAATCTGTGCATGATGTACTTCATAATATTTTACTGGCAAAATTTACTTTTGACAAAGGCGTACCAAGTATGTAGGCTTTCAATAAATTCGAATGTGGTAAGTTGCTGTTCGATTGAGATTATCTTGCTTCTAATTTCAGTACCAGGTATCATATTTTCAGTATCAGCTAAAGAAAGTTGAAGATTTGGGATTTGAAATTGTATAGTTTTCAACTTTTGTAGGACATTCACATCTTGTTTCCAGTAGAGATTTTTGAGAGAGATATGGCACATATTCTTAATGTCCCAGTGAGATGTTGATGCTAAAAATGTTAAAGTTCCAAAAATTTTAACTGCTGTAAACTGAGTAATTTGTGGCATCTCGAAGAAGTATATTTAAATTTTTGCTACCAAAATGAACCCAATAGGCTTTTGAGGTTTTATGTGAATATTTGCCTGCACTCCTTGATGTGCATCTTACATATTGGTTTCACTATCACAGCAGTCAGAAATTTCCAGCTCATCAGCTTCAAAAAACAGCCTTTGTCTTGCACACAAAACCTTTTTGTAGTGTTATCAATTACTTTATGTGTTGTATAATATTCTTTAATTTCAGCATCCAAATCGGTTGTGTGGATGAAATGCAGAACAACAGATTGTTGCTCATGATGACTGATATTGTTAGTCTCTAAAAATGTCTCCGTGAAATATAATCAGTGAGTTTAGTAAGGACAGTATTCTTCTTCATTAGTGAAATCTTATTTTGATAATTCCTGAAAGTAATTTCTTCACATCTTAAGAACAGTTTTCAATGGAAATCACGTCATAATTGTATTTATCGAGTTACCTATATATGAAAATTGAATACTATGCGTGATTTCAGCCTTCCGCTGTGAAGTAGCCGAGAACTGTGCTCTTCTGGGTTATTAGGTAGTGAGTAGTGGTAATTTCTTACCGACTTTTTGGGGCAACCTATTGGTCCCATCCTAAGGTTTCAAGAATCCAAATGAAACCTGCAGCCTCAATGCAGACTTTATATAGGGAAGAGTTGGTCATGAAAAGTCTCTGTAGTGTGGTGTCATCTAGTGAGGTTGTAGTAAGTGATTGGATGGAGGGGAGTATGGCAGCCATTGCAGTTAGAAAGAGATACTCTGTGATAGAAGGAATTCTAACTGATGTGATAGTGAGACACAGGAGAACACTCACTAGAGAGAAATGGGAGGAAGGAAAGAAAGTATTTGATTAATAAACAGATAATCTAAAACAAAACAATATGAGGGAGGTTGTCATAGCCCAGTGTTATTGCTTGGTAAAAATACCACGTGCAGAGCCAGGGTATACTGGACTCAGTAGTGGAGTAAAGGGCAGAGAAAAGTGAGAGAGGAAGCAGATTAGAAGACCAGAACACAGAACAAATAAGCAAAAACCAGTACAACAAATGGTAATAAATAGCCAAATAAAACAAAAAAGAGGAGGGTGTAAATGTTGTAGTCCAGTGCTACTCCATGGTAAAATTACCATGTGCAGGGCGGGGCAACCAAGGAACATAATAATGTGGACTGAGGACAGGGAAAATCTAAGGGAGGAAGGAGATGAGAAAATGAACAATTCAGTAACACTGAAATTCAGAGGGGGATGTCTCTCAGTGCCAAAACAAGGTAAAGTGGGACAGGAGAAAAAGTATCCGAGTAGTATGGAAGAGGAGAAAAGGAAACAATGAAAAGGGGGGAAAAAGAAGAAGAATAAATTGGTAAATAATAAAGGAAAGGGAAGAGGAGAAACAAACCGACAGTAGAGATGGTGGTGAGAGGGGAAAAGGGAAAAAGCTGTCCGGGCCCAGTGAGGAAGAATATAAAAGAATATCCTGCTGTGCATCCTATCATAGAACAGATTTGGGGACAAAAAAACCGCCGTTTCAACGTGACAGTTAGGGGCCCCATGAATGGCCGTAAACCCGCTCAAAGTTAATCCATCCTCCCTGTTCGTATTGTTATGGTGGAGCTCCAACTCCACCGCGCTCCCTGAAAAGTCTTTCCATATAGTCGGGTCTTGGAATTCAATGGCATGGTTGTGGTTTAACCTATATTCTGCCACTGCCGATTTGTCTGGATGTCCAAGCCGTATGGGACCGATAGGTTGTCCCGAAACGTCGGTAAGAAATCATCAATACTTGCTGCGTAATAACCCAAAGTAGAGCAGTTCCCAAAATTAAATTATGTTATTGTAAAGTACACTACAGCAGCAACGAGTACATCTGGGGGAGAAATGATGCGGTATTTAGGAACGACTCGGATTGGCTACGGTCGCCAGCTTCCCTGGGATGTTACGTGGCCTTGGTTGGTAGTTGAAACACATCAAACGTGATTGGTGTTGGCAACATTGATGTAGAACTACTGGTAGGGTGATGTGATGTGTGTTTGATTTTAAGTGTAATGTGTTTGGATAAGTAGCGTATATGTGTTTTCCATCGCAGTTGTAACTGGGCACTATGGGACTAGCTTGCGTGGTTACGCCTGTGAGTTCATATGTTTTTTGAGGTGGCATTAACTACGAAGGGTATTTGAAATTGACTGCAACGGAAAAGCAGTGATTCGAATGTGAGTGCGTCGTGAGTGCCATTTAGTGGTCGAATTTTCACTGCGTGTGCATGTGTATATGAAGAGCCTGTTTATTTGTTGTCACATTGAAGTTGTGTTGAATTGCGGTAAAACTGGCTGGATTCAGGAGAGCCTCAGACGATTTGATATTGCTGTCGCGTTTCATTATCAGTTCAGCAACTTGTTTTACAATTAAAAATTTTTATTGTTTAGTATTGAATTTCACTTATCTTCTCAAGAAAAAAAACCCCTCAAGAGTTACAGTGTTTAACTCTGGCAATTCTATGTATAACGAACTTCTGTGGCACTTCGGAAGAGAAGCTAAGTGAATTGTTATAATGCGCCATCCTTCTTGTCCATGAAGTAAATTTATGTAAAAAAATTTAATATCCTGAAAGTAAAAAATTTGGATGTTAGTGATTTTGAAATGTTAAATTCTCGAGGTGTTTTATGCCGCAAGGAAATTATAACTGAAGGTGTTTGGGGTGACAGGCCACGAGAAGGTGGAAAATGCATTGTTACCATTGATGATATTGTGACAGAAAATATTGCATTGGCTGAGATTCAGCAGACAGCTGTGTCTGTTTACTTAGGTTTGCAGTTCAATGGATCATTGATTATAGGTGACAGTGATACAGATGTAGACCGTAGTCTTGAGAGATGTATTCAAACAATGCTATGCATGGAAGTAAGCTTGGTGATATTGACATTTGTTCCAGAATCACGTAATGAAACAAGTTTACAAGCAAGAACTGTTAAGTTTAAAGTTCAGTTGAAAGAAATATGTAACGAACCATATATCTTTCGGTGGACTGACAGTAAGAAATACAAAATTTCCATGTATCATAAGGTGCGTGGTGTAGAACTTTACAAATGTGGAAGGACTAGAGATGCGTTTTTGAGATTTAGCAAAGCCCTTAAATTACTGGTAACTATTACACCTCTTGAAGATAGCACCACTGCCTTACTGACAGATATAATATCTTTACGCATTATGTTGTGCAACAATATAGCTTATTGTCATCTTAAGTATAAAAATTATTCTCATGTGATAGAGATGTGCAACAAAGTTCTGTTTCTAGAACAAAACAATATCAAGGCTCTGTTCCGGAGGGCTGTTGCTTATATGGAGACTCAAGAGTTTGAAGAAGCTAAAGAAGACTTAAACCGGGTGCAACAACTTGAGCCAGAAAATGCAGCAGCAAGAGAGAAACGATGGGAATTGATTCAGCGACAAGGGAGAATTGATGCTAAATTGGCAGCTGCTATGAAGAAAATGTTCTCATAAGTTCATATTCCTTGTACTGTTTAGGATATGAACAAAATGTGAACTAACACATGATCCAGAAGTGCTGAAGCTGTAGTTTTCATTACTCCTGTTTGGCTCCTGTGATTAGTTTTGATAAGACTAAGTTTGCATTTTTGCATTATGGGAATGCATTTTCCAGCATAGAGATGGATTAAACAGGATCACAGATGCATACATTATTTTCATCACACTATTTAGTTTGTTACAGATTTGTGTTTTGTGAAAGCTGTGAAGTTAATCTAAAGGGATTAAGCCCAGAGAGTGGGAAGGTAATGCTGTAGGTTCTTCCTTACCAATTGAACGATTTATAAAGACCCTTCTTAATACTTTGTAATATTTTGTGTAAAGTGTGGAGGTTCTCAGTGCTTGTCAAGTGTGATGTGTTTTGAAAGGTTGCCAGTTTATTAGTAGTAGAATAAAATTGTTAGTATTGTCTGTAATTTGAATTACTAGTCACAGTTGTTCTGTCAGAAGAAATAAAGTTTATTCAAGGGCATGACTTACAATATGACAGAATTAATATGGATTTTGTTTGTCCTGGATCCTAACAGTATGACAATTTAGCCTGTCAGGTGCCATAACCAGATGAAGTTTGGGGTTTTCACAGCAGTTTGTACAAATTTTACTGTCCTGCCAGTTGTGGTACCTTGTCTCCTGGTAGAGTTACCAGTGTTTCAGAGGAGCTTACTGTCTTCAGGTTAGACCTGGATTGTGAAAATAAAATAGTAGGTTCTGCTTGTCTGTTCTACCGCTTTTTGTTGGCTCTCCTACCAGACTACACAGCTTTACAGGAAACTGAAATCTTCATTGTCCTCTTTCCTTACCATGAAAGACCAGGACTCATAAAATGAGTTCATCTTTTCAATTAGTTCCTCATTGGTTTTTATACTTCTGCCTAACCTGTCTTCATTCAGTGTTCCTTTAAGTTGCCAGCATGTTGGTTTAATGATTAAAGCATTTTTGGGCAACAGCAATTAACCACAATCATACACAAATTTCTCAGTTTTTTTTTTCTCTGCGGGATTTGTGATTTTGCTAAGTAATGAAGAGGCGGATGCAAAGGAGGTCCAGAAAATAGGGTAACACAATTATTTGTTGCACACCACTGAAGCCGCATATGCAATAATTTCTATTTGTTTAGGCCTTGAAGGCTGTGCCTTTTTGGAATGCATTAGTGCACAAATGCAAATATTCAGTGTTACATGCATCTTGGCTGTAAGTGTTAAATCCACAGTTCTACTGCCAATAGTATGGATAATTCTACCTTTGCGACAGATATGAGGTGTGGCAAACCAGTGTATGTGTGTACCTTGATTGCCATGGAGTACTGTAACAGTATAATAACCTCACACAGTAATTTGTTAGGTAACTTTTTGGACCTGCTTCACATGCAGTGAGAACTGTATTGTAAATAAGACTTGCAATATCTGGATGGCATATTCATTTACATTTTATTGGTATCTTAAAATCGTAAATATTAAGCTCTTCTTTTGATGTAGTCATTTTGAGACACTGTTGAGGGTAGTTAAATAAAAATACAGGATAAATGCATACTCCACACTTTACATGACCTTTCTGATACTCTGCCCTTACCACACGAAGTATGAATATTCCAGAGTTCTAGGATATGATGCCATATCAGTTGGTAAACAGTTGTGGCATCATTTCATGAAGTCCAGAATCTTTATTAGGACTGCTGTTGGAACCTCAGTTCTTGCATACAAATACCATCTGATAACCATTCATGTGTACACTAAACTAATCATGTGAAATTTGAGGTTTCTATATGGTGACTGGGATTACTGTCTTCTGGAATTGACATTTCAGAGGAACCTGCTGTTTTTATCATCAGCCCTGATATTGAGGCAGCATGTTTCTCAGAAACCTCAGTACACAGGCAATGTGGCATCACTGCCCAGAGGCTGGTAGTTAACCTAATATTATGAGTGACTGTGGTCAATACTTCTGTTTCTGAATGATAAATGTGTTAAATAATACTTTAAAGCATATAATGTTGAAGAGAGACAACAAAGTAAGGGTTAGTATTGAGGTGGAGGTCAGCAACTCTTGTGAACTGTATTAATCTATGAATTTAGAATATTTGGATTTTTGGCCAACCTTATTTACTGCAGTGCTTAATCATGTGAAATTTGGTCACTAAATGTAGGAAATAGTATGTAGCTTACATATATGTGTGATTCCTGTGTGAGATACAAGGCTTCCATGGTGAAGAATATTGAGGTTATGATCATGTGGATGTGACACTGCGTGATCTCTAAGACATCTGCAAACATTTTGATGGAACATGTTGCTTTCATCTAACTTAAAGATGGTTGCAGCTGTTACTGTGAAATATTGATACCCAGATTCCATTTAGTGCACCATCACATCCCAAATGACCATAGTCTTAAAATTCATGATCCATTCCAAGATTTCAGGAGCTTACTGCATTTAACGTGTACTGAAACCACTTCAAATTCTTGCGATAAACATACAACATGTCAAATAGTTAACAGTTGTCAAGTTCAAGGTGTTGTTTGTGTTTGTGTGAACTATGATCTAAATTGTTGGCTAATGTTACTGCCTCATGTGTCCCACAACATTGAGTATTATTCATGTTTTGGACATTGTCCGTTGTCTAAAAATGTAAAAATTGAATGCGACATTTCAGGGCCATGGTAAGTGGGTCCCTACTGCCATGGCATGCAGTGTCCTGAGGGTGCAGATGGAGGAACAGCCTCCAATATGGAGGGTAACTGTGAATATATTGAATTAGCAGTCTTGAATAGCCGACAAGGGGTGATCCTCTAGCTTGGGAGTTGGATGAGTTGCCAACAACTAACTTTGCACTGTACAAACCAGCCTTGGTACAAAACACATACGTTTGCCTCAGGCCTGGATCAACCCTTTTGTACAACCTAAGCAATTTAAAAGGGGCATAAGATTTGGTACACGGAATGTGAGGAGCCTCTGTAGGTCAGGGTCACTTACTGACAGTTGCCAGGGAATTAGTGAGGTATATATTAGATTTGGTGGGTGTACAGGAGGTTAGGTGAGACAAAGGGTGCACTGTAAGAGTAGGTGATCATATTTTTTTTTCTATGAAAAAGGAAACTAAAATCATTGATTGGGAACAGGATTTTTTGTACACCACAGAATAGTATTGGTAGTTAAGAGAATAGAATTTGTTAGTGATAGGATGTCATATATAGTTCTGAGAGGTCTGTGGTGTAAGATCATTGTTTTGAATGCATATGCACCAAGCGAGGATTAAGGCGATGATTTAAAGGACGTTTTTATGAAGAATTAGAGCAGGTTTTCAGTCATTGTCTTCAACAACGTATGATAATTCTGTTAGGAGATTTTAATGTAGAACTGGGAAGAGAGGATATTTTCAAATCAACAATTGGGAATGACAGTCTGCATCAGGATAGTAATGATATTGGTGTTAGTATAGTAAACTTTGACACATCAAAAAATCTGGTTGTTAAGAGCATGATATTCACACAACAAAACATTGATAAATACACCTGGACTTCTCCTGATGAGAAAACTCACAATGAGATTGATCGTATATTGTTAGATGGGAGCTGGAAGTCGAATATACTTGATGTATGATCTTTCAGGGGAGATGACTGTGATACTGATCACAATCTGGTGGTTGCAAAAGTTAGGGAAAGACTGGCAGTAAATAAACAAGCAGCACAGAAGTTTGATGTGGCGAGATTGAATCTCAGAAAGCTAAGTGAGCTGGAGGTTAGGAAACAATATCAGATTAAGATCTCAAACAGGTTTGCAGCTTTGGAGAATTTAAATGATTTCCAGGCTGGCTTCATGGTCTACCTAGTCTGTGTGGTGCAGAATAGCGGTTTTTCTTGGGTAAGCCTGAGAATGCATGTTGTTTCCATCTACACACACACACACATACAAAATCATGAGAACACAGATATTTATAAATATTTTTATTTTTATTTGGGGGTTCTTGTGTTTTGGGTTGTGCTTAGTAGCAGCATTATTGATTTCCAACATTTCGAAGGAAGATAATGCTGTCATCTACAGGTGGGAATTGGTTGGCAACTCTGGAACAAGAACTAAGGATAGCGTGACTAGTAAATGTGTCTATAGTTGGGAGATTGAATTGAATGTAATGAGATTAAAATGGAGGAGAAAGATGTAGGTAAGTAATGAACTTTATTCCACATGTTTTGTCAGATAGACTAGAATCTGTACAGTATTTCACATTTGTAAATCGCCATTTGGTGGAAAGAATTGCAGCCAGACTGATTAGTGCTCACATGAATATGGGTTAAGTTCTTCAGCAGCGTCAGGGCTTCGTCCATATCATGGATGTCATATACTGGTTTTGGTGTGGCATAGTTAATATGTGCAAAACAAATTGGGAGTGTCAAAAACCATTGCCTTGGCTTATGCCTCCATACCAATTTATGTAGGATACATGGCAGAGCAATGATGACGGTCATGGCACCATTACCACCCACCCACCTATCACAACATCCGTAATAGCCAGGGTACGTATTGTGATAATGCTGTACGTGTTCATAGATGACAACAGTTAAAGAAGTTTTCATTTTTGTACACATAAGCCATTTAGCATATTGATTTGCTTTAGCAAGGCACTGAGTGGGGCTTGGTATGATATAATGGATTTCGATTTGAATAGTCTATATGTACCACAACGTGAAATACATTTACAAAGGCAGTTGGAATGTCAATATGGGAAATGTAATGAACATGATCAGTAATGTCCATTATGGGTGTAGCATGATACAGGTACATTGTAAGAATGAATGGCTGTACAATTCCAGAGTTTTGAGGGGTGAAACTCAATGACCCACATTGAAAACAAAAATCAAAATAAGATTTCACAAGCTCGGAGCACATTAACTACAAATAATCATGTGTAAATAGTGAAATAAAAGTGTGTAACAGGAAACTCAAAAAAGCAAGATTAATGATAATCTTTGAGTGATGGAAGTGGATACTGGTGGAGAACTATATACAAGACATGGACTACACATGAACCAGAAAGACAAAGATCAGACAGCAGTAAAATGACAAATGAGGTTGAGGATTTACTCTGAGTAAAAAAGTTAAATATTATAAAGCTCAAATGGAAAAAATATCCTACAAGATAGTGTACAACTACAGGCTTTACACAGGTCATTATTATATAATTGAATGAAGACAGTTGCATTATCAACAAGGTTTACCAAGAATATAAGCTCTTTAATAGATGTTGTGATAACAAACAAGCAGTACAATCATAATTCCACTGAAGTGTTGAACTTAGGAGATTCAGACCATTTTGCACAGATTTTATGTTGTATGATGAACAGACAGAATGATAGAGTGGGGGGGGGAAACAATAAGAAACGTTTTGTAGAGGAAACATTGAAAAATTTAAATACTTATTCAAAAAGGAATCAAAGACAGACATTTATTTGAATAATAGCCTAAATGATTCATACAAGTTATTTTTTAGTAAGTTTCTGTATTACTGTGAAAGTGCTTTTCCATAAAAACCTACTACAAGAAAGAGGTTAAAAAGTAGATGGATAACTAAAGGAATAAAGGTCTCATGTCAAAGAATGAGATTTTTAAATAACTTAAAGAAAAATGTGACTGCAAATAGAGAAGTTTTGAATTATATCAATAGATGTCACTCGATATATGTAGAGTTATATCTGGGAGAAAAAGAGAGAAAATGATGGGTTGGTAAAATGTACAAAAAAGCTCGACAAAGATGATGTGGACATTGATTAAGAAACTAACGGGAAAAACGCATATATCATATCAGAATATTGCATTAAGAACTGATTCAGATTTACCTTTAAATATCCAGGATGCAAAATTAGCCCTCTTTGTTGATTATATTAATATACTTTTTATAGACAAAAATATTGATGCCATACAGGAAAGTCTAAATAGAGTAATGAAACAATTTGAAACTTGGTTCTCAAATAACAGCCTTATCATTACTACTGATAAAACACAAGGCGATGTTATTTCACTTCAACAAAACTTGTAATTTAGTAAATTCTGAGATAGTTTTTAGCAATCTTGAAATTAGTTATATATCAGGAGTAAAGTTGTTAGGAATTAATATTTCAATCTAAAATGGAATACCTACATTCAGTCTTTATGCTCAAAGTTAAACCATGTATTTTATATGATCATATCACTAATAGGTGACCAACTTATTTATGTCAAGAAATATATATTTTGTAAAATTTCACTCTTTAATAAGGTATGGTATAGTTTTATGGAGTGGAGAAACTGAGGGTCTACAGGTACAAAAAATGCAAAAGTAGGGTACTTGATTCATTTAAGGGACTTAATAAAAGTATTGTAGGCGAATTTATTAAAGAGTTAAAAGATTTTCACAGTGACCGTGTTATGCATTGTTGAGGTGTTGTGCTACATTAAAAAACATTTATTTACAAAAGAATTTCAAAATGAATGAGTATAATATGAGGAAAAAATGTAATTTGGATGTTCTAAGTTGTTATACATCGCTCTTTATGAGGAGTGTGATAAATATGGGAATTTGGTTGTACAACAAGATGCCTACTGAAATGAGGAGAATTTTAGGGATTTTGAAGAAAGATTAAAGTTTTTTATTCTATGATACCTTTTTATTCATTAATGAGATTTTTATTTTTGAAGAACACAATAGAATCATTAATTAATAATACAAATAAAACAAGATGAATGTAGAACTTCTATTTAATTGTAAAAGTTACTGTTCTGTAATTAGATTCATTTATTTGTATGAAGTATCACATTTGTCTAGTTGAATTATGATTCTTATGGGTTTCGCCTACTGGAACTTACATAATTCTTTGTAATACGTTTGTGAATCTGTTTTTTGTTTTCTAATGGTTTTACCGACTTGTCCAAGTATTACACATGTAGCAAACGGCAATAAATATGACAAAAAAAAACGCGGATTACTAACAGAGTTCAAACATTAAGTCGTAGTAATCTTTGGCCGTAGTTATCTGTGAGTGGAAGCGAGGGAAGAAGAAAAGGAAGAGTTAATGATGGCGGATGTTGGAAATCAACAGCAGACCAATGCTACGTGTGATAGATTGCAGGAAGGTAGGAGATGTATTTTATGTAGGAAAATATTGAAATAGATATAGTCGTAATGACTTCTGGTCTACAACCATTTCAGTAAGCTCATTAATTTTATGGCATTTTGTTTTTTGTTCCCGATAACTGCCGTATCATTATGGCAGTGTAACGGTGCAAAGTAATGGAACTGAAAAAAGCTAGTGTTGGTGCTCTCGCTAATAAATATTAAAATATAATTATATCATGTCGCATTTTGAGCACACTTTGTGTTTAGGTGACGTGTCTCACATACCATATGTGGTAACTTGTTGACGCTACAGTGCTGTTCTCAATTTGAAAATTAGCGGGTCCCATTACATTGCAACGTCATTAAGATGAAATGTATTCGATTTTTTTTTTACTTTGACTAGGGAACAGATATAATTACCAGTGATTTTGTTACGTTGTTTCGTGTTTGTATGTAAGTAGATAAAAAATTATACATTACAATTACATTAATAAGTATAGTGTATGTGAAGAGTGAAAGTTATAGAAAAATTACACGAGCTACATACTGTATTTTATTTGCTGTAAAATTATTTCTGTGAGGTAGCCTAAGTACTTTTGACGTAAGGAATGAGTACATTTTGCTGCTGATAAAAATAATAGTGACAGTGATATGAAAGACATACTGCTGTATTATATACAGGAGTATCAAAATCACATGTTTTTAATTTCACCATGAATTAAGTGATTAAATTCTGTACTTGGAACTTGCCAAGTAACATCAAGGAGTAAGTTGGCTAATTAATATTTTTGTCCAATATGGTTTTTGTGTCAAGATCTCAAAAGCTTTGTGTGTTTTACTTAGAGTGTTTGTTAGTTCTGAAACATTTCAGTTAAGGTTCTGTTTCATGGTATAAATATTTCATTGCTAGTGCAGGTAACGTTAATGTTTTACCATTAAATACAGATGATATTTTTGTATTGTTTATTCATAGAATGGTTTTTGTGTAGTGAGATAAATTTGATTGTTATGTGAATGGAATTGAAACGTATCTTGTGGTGGAGTGTGATTTTCAGTGTTGAACCTAGTATTTGGAGATAAAGTAGTAGTAAAAGTTGTATAAAATCAACAAAGTTTGTTGGGAATGTGTAAATTCTGGGCCCATAGATGCCACTGTAATGACATTTTTCATTAATGATTAAAATAGTTTGAGGTATGCATGGAGAGGATGACACACTTTTTCTTTTTCAGGAGTCTGAAGTTGATCGTAGGCTTCTTATGTACATAAATTTATTTCAGGCATATTTAAGTCTAATACAAAATTATGCACAGATTGTCCTTGTTCTCTCTGAACATTTTTAAACATTATTACAATTTTCTTTGTCCTTGTGATGAATAATCATATAAAAAGGTAATGTATGAAAATAAATTATTCCATAATATTTCAAAATCTAAATTTCTCATACTTCCTCAGCATGTAAGTGTAGTGCATTCCTACCTAAATGATGGCTTGACCTCCATCAAGTTTCCTCAGGGAAAGACACTGAAACTATATGGTAGAATTTTGCTGCCACCATCCAAATAGATTTGGCAAATCTGATTTCAACAAGGACTCAAGGATTTATAAACAATCTTCTAATTCAATCCCAATTTGGATAAAAGTAAAATATACTGTTCTGTAAAACTAAATATCATGCAACAATAATTAACAAAATAATAAGCACAGAACTAAATCATTCAAGCTCTGTCGAAGTGTAATATATGTTATTTAAATAATTAACTTGCTCTTTCTGTCTCTATAAATCAAAACGCGTAAATTTGGAATAATATCTAATGTAATTACCAAACTGCTCAACTCAAAATATAGTGAATTTAGAATACCAGTCAGTATGCCTTACCTTGAATAAACAGTAGACGATACAGCATCGTAGTATCGTTACAACAATCTTTGTAATAAGTGTATTCAATCACTTAATTCTTCAATAGTATATACGTGATGGCCGACAACAAATTTGTTAGCGAGTGAGGGCGTTTACCAGGTTGTGCTAAGCTTTATAGAGTAGAGCTGACAAGTCATGCATTCATAAAAGTATAATGATCTGATCAAGTCACTACCGGGTTCAGGCTGGTTGGTATTGCTGACTTAAGCGGTTGTGACTGATCGATCTCTTCCTGAATTCAAGTATTAAAATTTCAAAGTTTCTATCTAATACAAATACATAGGTAAATCTAACATGCATTACATAAGTGTACAGAATTTAAGGCCCAGATTTTGTGTTTAAAGGATGAAATACAATTTATGTATATTAACAAAAAAAATCTGAATCCAAAATTATGCAAAATTCATTCAGATACAGCCAATCTGTGTGATAAGCTGTGGTGTGTGTGTGTGTGTGTGTGTATATATATATATATACCATAATTGCAATGGGAGGTTCATACCAAAGAATAGTTACTGATAACAGATGGTTGATGCTGAAATACCTGGTGTGTACAGTGTTGGTTCTTTGTGACTTACGCATTACTATAATAACATTTTGCAGTTTGGTTGGTGAAGACTTGTAGCAAATTTTCCACTTTTGTGCAGAGGTTGATTTGAATTTAGCAATGGCAGTGAATATTAATTGCGCCAAAACCTTAATAAGTTAGCTTCTTTGAACTGCATTTGTATTGAAGTGGTTTATGTCACAGAAGTTTTAGACAGTTGCAGATCATGGGATATGAAGTTTAATTTGAAGATAAATCGAAGTTTTAAATAAGAATGACATAATACTGGTAATGTATGTTACTTTTTAAGCTGGTTACTAAGAAATGAAGAACATTATGTTTAAAAAAACACTGCAGCTGTGGCTGTGTCAGGCATGCCCTATTTTCAGAAAAGAAAATTTTACTGGATGACATTGTGTTACACACTAGAGTCACATTTATTTCTAGTGCCATGTTTTGGTGATACATTTCTGCCCTGACAGTGATAGTAGCTGGTACTATTGAGAAATTATGTTGATGATGCAGTAGTTCCTTCAGGGGTGAATTTAGCATGAATCTAATGAATTTTCAGCTGCAGGTCTCTGCACTAGCATGGGCCCCTTTCAAGGCCCTGAAATCTTACAGCTTGTATATGAAAGAAACTTGATAGAGGTTTTCTCAAATTTGACAGCATTTCTAAAAATTTACATGATGTTACCAATAAGGAATTCTGAAATGGAAAGAAACATTCTAAACTGTCAATAGTAAAAAACAAATTTTGATCAACCATGCCAGAGGAAAAACTGAATTATCTTTCTCTGTCTATAGAAAATATTACAAAATCGTTGTCATATGAAGAGGCGATCAAGAATATGCAGCCAAAAAATGTAGGAAAAAAGTATTACAGAGATGTGTTAGGCAGTTATTAATAAAAATATTATGCTTTTAAAATTTTTTTATATTTGTGATATTTGTCAGCCTTTTTAAAATTTGTAATTTGTTGTGATTTCTTTTCCCATTGTACTTAATTTTGTATTTGTAATTTTTGTATTCTTTTCTTAAAGAGGGCCCCAAAAATTGTATAAGTTTCAGGGCTAACAACACCTGGATTTGTCCCTGGGTACCTTAATTGAATTACCCAATGGAAGAGAGTGATTTCTTGACAAGCTAATAGGCACTCATCTAGACAACAGATTCCCCATTTCTTATGGAACCCAGAGGTTTATTGGGCATGTAGGCAATGCGGAAAGTGGCTACTAGCCTTGTTCTCTCAGTCCCCATGGAACAGCACAACTTCCACTTTATTGACTTTTGTGAAGATTTATGTTTGGGATTTTTAACACAATTTGTTGCCACGCCTTTGCAATGGAGACAAGTTGCTTTCTGTGATGTCTGTACTGAGACCTAAGAAATGCTTCATGATTGAACCATCTTTCCTTTAATGAGACAAGTACAAGAGGTGGGATATCTTACCCTTTGTGAGATCGGTAAAGAAAACACAGAACCTCCCAAGTTGTGAAAAAGGATAAAAGATACAATACCTTGCAATCCATGAGAGAAGAACAAGAAGTTAGGCTTCTAGATGTTTGTGAGATGAATACAAGAAACAAGCAGAACCAGAGATTATGGCAAAACAGTTGATGGTTTAAAAATATCATCCCCACCCCCCAAAAAAAAAGATGGCAATGTTCATTTTCATATTGCATTGTTCGTGAATAAAAGGAACAGTAAGGACAGTAACAGAGCAAATGTGACAAAAGTTGTAATTCTGCAGACATTTCATAACTTGTTCATGTATGCATTTCCTGCCTTGAGCTGGAGATTCTAGTTTCCAACCTTGTATCCTTTTTCATTACAAAGGTGCCACAGAAAGTTGTAGTGACAAAATACAAATGCATTCTGCTGCAAGTAGTTGACTTGTCACAATTTGTGCATTATTTCAGGATATACTTTATGAACCAATTAAGGTACCGTTGATAGAGGTTAGATACTTTGTCTACATAGTTTATGGTGTATGAGTCGAGAAGGATATGGGAAGAAGCAGTTGTAGATTGTGTTACGGTACTTACTTTAAGAGGGAAAATTCTGGTTTTAGCAGCCTTATTAAGGAGAGCCATTTCATAGTTAGGATTTGTACTGGTTATTTCTTGATTGTTTGTTAAGACATGCTGCAGCCATCTGAACTTTTTCAATGTTGAAAGATATATTCATTTCTGCTCATCCAAAGTCCACCTTGTGCTACAGAGCATATCTTTTGTTGCTCACCAGAGCATGGCAGCTTTATCATATAAAAAGCCAGCCTGACCATTATATTTTCCACTGAATGTGAAAGGAAGTCCACATGAACAGTGATAGTATGGTGGACAGTGACAGCTATTCAGTGATGGCTGTGAACAATGTGAGGAAGGATAGCAACACTCATTCCCAAACAACTAAGGTTGTCATTAAAAACCTATGAGAAAAGGAACTTTGACTGGTTGAAAGTACAGTGGGACGCCATCCACGTCTATGTCGATTGAAAACTTTGAGAGTCGTAAAAGATAGTTTTTGAAAAAGCTTTGAGAAATTAATTAGCATTTGTTCATGAAGCTGGTCTGACTTGCTATTCCATACACCAAGTTGTGAAAACAGGACAGAGATGGAAACCACATGATGTCACAACTTATCATTTAGTTATGTATATGAGGGCTTGTCTCAAAAGATTTGAGCACTAGCCACAAGACTGATGGATTGCCATGAACTTCTTGATGAGCACTGAAATCCCCATTTATGAGACAGAGATGAATCCAAAGGCACTTGTCAGACCAAGTTTTTTGAGAGCCAGAATACCAAGTTGATAAAGCATGTTATTCTGGGGTCACCCTTAGAACACAACTGACCTGGTTGGCACACATCAGCCAGGCAGCTCAGAGGGAGCATATTAGACTCCTTTATAGGAGAAGCAGGTTTTTCCCTTCTGTCATGAACCATGCATGGAGGTCTGCTGCACATATTCATATCTGGAAGTTTTCGTGTATCCACCACATTAATTTTCTATGTTGCGTGCTTGTTTACATTGTTGTTGTATGTACACAATGAGGAGCTTAGTGATCTGTACATCTCACCCAATATTGTGCAGGTGATAAATTCGAGGAAAAAGGGATAGGGGTAAGGGTCATGTAGCGCGTATGTGGGAGAGAAGAGGCTTGTGCAGGGTGT
>Ga0136643_10002262_pt1 | contig 24807 bp, 25 predicted proteins | sample TergutLab28metaG_FD_96883 | JGI IMG/M metagenome (GOLD analysis project Ga0136643, IMG submission 96883) | Labiotermes labralis P1 segment gut microbial communities from Petit-Saut dam, French Guiana - Lab288 P1 (version 3) (version 3) | ecosystem: Host-associated > Arthropoda: Insects >... | reverse complement strand
ATTTAGGTTCAACAATCGGGGCAATGACTTGTATCAGATATTGCTGAAAATGTTCAGAGAAAATCCCCTGTGCTAGTCAAGCCCCTTGTTATTTGTAATTCCGAGTTTGTTGCTTAATTTCGCAGGAAGTCTATTACAGCCGGTCCGAACCTTACCATACTGCCGACTGTCTTATCCTGGTGATTTTCATATACGCCATAACCAGAAATGAACACGCAAGTGCCGATGCAACAAAGACGACATATGGCGCAAACGAATACGGCGTCTCCACAATTCCTATAGCGTCAGCTACTCGGCTGATTGCAAGGTGGCACAACAACCCGCTGCCGCTATAAAGAAGGAACTGCAACACAAGCAGTATGCGGGCCAAGGTGAATTTCCCCCGCAGTGTGGCCCGCAGCGAGATAGCAAAGAAGAAAAGCAAAAACAACCCGGGCATTAGCAATGACAAACCGGCAAAGAGCGAGAACCCGCCGTAAATCGTGCTGAACAAGCTCATTGTTAGGCCCAGTAAATATAAGCCGCCTGCCAAAGCGGCCTCACCTAAACTATGCTCTATAAGAATGTCGCCAACTGTGCTGGGGAGCGCGCTTTCTATTAGGGTTGGCAGCAAACGCAATACCCCCCGCATAAGCAACCAAATCGATGCGATTGGTCCGGCTAAAGACAACAGCCACGCCAAAAATGCAAAAGGACCAATACCACCTGTGTTTCTGGATTCCACGCTAGATTTCCCCCGCAATTAGCTGCCCGGCCTCTGCTGTCCCGATTTTACGCTCTGTGCTTTCCCCCCTGCACAAGTCCGGGGTGCGGCAACCTTTTTGCAAAACGCGTTTAACAGCTGTCTCAACCGCGTCTGCCTCTTTTGCAAGCCCGAAGGTATAGCGCAGCATCATTGCAGCTGAAAGAATCATTGCCATTGGGTTGGCTTTGTTCTGCCCCGCTATATCGGGTGCGGAGCCGTGCACCGGTTCGTACAGCCCAAAGTTGCCGGTGCTCAAGCTGGCCGAGGGCAGCACCCCGATTGAGCCGGTAATCATGCTGGCCTCGTCCGAGAGGATGTCGCCGAACATATTGCCGGTCAAGATAACATCGAACTGTTGCGGCGCGCAGACCAGTTGCATGGCGGTGTTGTCCACGTACATGTGGTTTAGCGCGACCTCAGGGTAGCCCGCCGCGACCTCAGTGACGATCTCGCGCCAAAGCCGGGAGCTCTCGAGCACGTTGGCTTTGTCCACGCTGGTAACCCGACCCGAGCGCTTGCCGGCCATCGAGAAGGCCACGTGGGCAATCCGGCGGACTTCCTCTTCAGCGTACTGCTCCACGTCGTAGGCTGCCCGGCCCAGCGGGGTGTCCTTATAACCCCGCTCACCGAAGTAGATGCCGCCGGTTAGCTCCCGGACAATTAGCACGTCCAGCCCGCCTGCGGTCAGCTCTGGCCGAAGCGGGCAAGCGTCCGCCAGCTCCTCAAACAAGATTGCGGGGCGCAGATTTGCGAACAACGCAAGTTCCTTGCGCAGGCCGAGCAGAGCCCGCTCGGGGCGTTGTTCCCCAGGCAAGTTATCCCACTTCCAGCCGCCGATAGCGCCCAGAAGCACCGCGTCCGAGCGTTTGCACAGGTCAATAGTCTCTTGCGGAAGGCTGTTCCCGCAGGCATCTATGGCCGCTCCCCCGGCAAGGGCCGTAGTATAATCGAACTCGTGGCCGAACTGTTCGCCAACCCGGTCTAAAACCCGCAGGGCCTCAGCCATGACCTCGGGGCCGATTCCGTCGCCGGATATTACCGCGATTTTATACCTCATAGCGACTACCTCCCCTGCCTCTTCTTGATCGAGGCCAGCAGCCCGCCCGCCTCGATAATTTCCTTGATAAACTCCGGGAATGGGGCTGCCGTGTAGCTCTCGCCCCTAGTCAGGTTGGTGATGACCCCGGTGTCGAAGTCTACGCTGACCTCATCGCCCGCCTGAATCTTTTCACTTGCCTCGGGGCACTCAAGTATTGGGAAGCCGATATTGATAGAGTTGCGGTAAAATATCCGCGCGAAGGTGCCCGCAATTACGCAGGAGGCGCCGGACTGTTTGAGCACCATAGGTGCGTGCTCCCGGGAAGAGCCGCAGCCGAAGTTCTGCCCGCCTACCACAATGTCGCCGGGGCGCACCTTCTTTGGGAAGTCCGGGTCAATGTCCTCCATGCAGTGGGTGGCCAGCTCATCCTTGTCCGCAATGTTGAGGTAACGCGCCGGGATTATGACGTCGGTATCTATGTTGTCGCCGTATTTGTGTGTAAACCCTTTTGCCTTCACAATTGCAATCTCCCTTCTGTAGGGGCGGCGTTCTGCCGCCCGCGAATTCCCACGATATTGAAAAATGGCCGGGCGGGATAACCCCGCCCCTACATTTTCCGCGGGTCGCTGATTTTTCCTGCAAGCGCGGTTGCCGCCGCGACTTGGGCGCTGGCCAGGTAAACTTCCGATTCCACGTGGCCCATCCGACCGACAAAGTTGCGGTTAGTGGTTGCGACACAGCGCTCGCCTGCCGCCAACACCCCCATATGCCCGCCCAAGCAGGGCCCGCAAGTCGGCGTTGAGACCGCGCACCCGGCCTCGATAAAGGTTTTGATATACCCGCGCTCCAGGCTGTCAAGGTAAATCCGCTGGGTACCGGGGATAATCAGGCACCGCACATTTGGGTGTACCTTTTGCCCGGCCATGATCTCCGCAGCAGCAGCCATATCGGACAGCCAACCGTTGGTGCAGGACCCTATAACCACCTGGTGTATTAGCAGCTCGCCTGCCTGAGAAACTATACGCGTGTTCTCCGGCAGGTGGGGAAAGGCGACAGTTGGCTCTATAGCCGCAAGGTCAATCTCTACAATGCGGGTATATTGTGCGTCCGCGTCAGCTGTGCAGTTTTTATACTCTCGGTTTACACGGTCATTCATATACGCCAGTGTAATTTCATCCACCGGGAAGATGCCGTTCTTTGCCCCGGCCTCGATGCTCATGTTCGCGATGCAGAGCCGGTCATCCATAGTCAGGCTCGCAACGCCGTCGCCGGTGTACTCAAGGCTCTGGTAGAGGGCCCCGTCTACACCGATCAGGCCGATCAAATGCAAAATAACATCCTTGCCCGAGACCATTGGCCCCAACTTGCCGGTCAGCTTTACCTGTATTGCTTCCGGCACCTTGAACCAGAGCTCCCCGGTTGCCATGCCTGCGGCCATATCTGTAGAGCCCACACCAGTGGAAAACGCGCCCAGCGCCCCGTATGTGCAGGTGTGAGAATCCGCACCGATGATGCACTCGCCGGCAGCCACCAGCCCCTGCTCGGGCAAGAGTGCGTGCTCGATGCCCATGTTGCCCACGTCGTAGAAGTGTTGGATTTCGTGTTTGCTTGCGAACTCGCGGCAGACCACACACTGCTCGGCCGCCTTGATGTCCTTGTTGGGTGTAAAGTGATCCATAACCAGCGCGATCTTTGTGCGGTCAAACACTCGGTCAAAGCCCGCCCCGTAAAATTCGCGAATCGCTACCGGGGCTGTGATGTCGTTGCCCAGAACTAAGTCAAGCTTTGCCTGTATCAGCTGCCCGGGCTGTACTTCCGCCAGTCCAGAGTGGGCCGCAAGAATTTTCTGTGTCATTGTCATTCCCATTATTATGACCATTCCTTTCTTCGAAAGGCACAAAAGGCGATGGAACCTAAGTGCCTACACTATTTTGTTTTCTGATATACTTGAGTTTGAGGAAGCGGACACACTACAGAGCACGTGGAGGTGAGTGGGCACAGCTTGTTTGCTGACCGAATTGTTATGTGTGCCGTATGCTCTTTCAAGCACAAATGAATGTGGGCAATGAACCCCGTAAACTTATCTTTGGAGAGACCGATTACTCGTTTTTCGCTGAGTGTCCAGTCCCTGCCCGTTCCCTCAAATATTTTTGTGAGGGGATGCTATGCCTAAAATTGTCTATCAAATCTGCTGCGGAATCGACGTCCATAAATCATTCGTGGTGGCATGTATCGCAACAACGAACGAACAGCTTGTGACCAACTACAAACGCAAGCGATTTTCCACCTTCACCGGTGACTTGCGCCGTCTTGCCGATTGGCTTTGTGAGCACAACTGCCGGGACGTCTGCATGGAATCAACGGGCAAGTATTGGGTTCCTGTCTACAATATACTTGAACCAACTTGCAAAGTTGTCCTTGCCCATCCTAAATATGCAAAAGCAATCAAGGGCAAGAAAACTGATAAGCGGGACGCTAAATGGATTGCAGACATCTTTAAGCACGACTTGATTAATGGGAGCTTTATCCCTCCGGCAGATATCCGGCAGTTGCGGGATCTGGTGCGCTATCATTTCAAGTTGACCAGCTATACAACAGGAGAAAAGAATCGCGCCCAAAACTGCCTTACAGTATCCAATATCAAATTGGATGACGTGTTCTCCGATGTGTTTGGCAAAAGTGCAACGGCGATAACAAACCAGTTGCTGGAGAATCCCGGAAAAGCCTTTGACGTAACGCCTTTCGTTCACAAGCGCTGTAAAACGCCTATCCAAGATATTCAAGCCGCGGTGGACGGTATTATGTGTGCAAATCAAGCTGAGAAGCTCCGCATTATTCGTTCACACATGGATAGCCTCGAACTTTGTAACGCTAATCTTGAATCTGAGATTTTGAACGTTGCGGAGAAATTTCTGCCACAAGCAAATCTTGTCTTGACTGTTCCGGGTATCAAATCCTTTTCAGCGATTGCTATCATCGGTGAAATCGGCGTTGATATGACCGTGTTTGAAACATCAAGGCATCTTTGCTCTTGGGCAGGGCTTACACCGCAGAACGACCAGAGTGCCGGAAAGAAGAAAACCACTCGAATTTCACGCGCTGGAGCTTACATCAAACCTTTGTTGGTGCAATGTGCTTTGGCTGCTGTAGGCAGCAAAAAGCATCCAGAGGTTAGAAATCGCTATCAGGCTATCAAAAAGCGGCGCGGACACAAAAAGGCAATTATCGCTATTGCCAGAATGTTGTTGACTGCCATCTACAACATCCTCAAGAAAAACGAGCCTTACAATGCGGAGCTTTACCGACAATCAGATATGCCGCCGATGAAGCGTGAAGTCACGTTGGAACAGGCTATTTTCTTAATGCAGAGGCAAGGGTATATCGTCACCGTTCCTGCCTAAGTGACCATTCTTAGATTTTTGCCCGCTTTTTAGAGGGCTTTTTTGTTCTGCGCTATTTTACGGCGGTAGAGATTTAATCGGTTTCAAACTTGCACCTCCTGTAGGGACGACCGCTCCGATCGTCCTTGCTATAAAACATACGTACGGCTAAACACTCGGACGACCGGGGCGGTCGTCCCTACATAGTGAACCGGTTCACCGCCGAGATAAGAGCCAGCACCGAGGCTATGGTTATGTCGTTGTGCACCCCGACACCCCAGAACGGCTTGCCTCCGCTGTCCGAAATCTTCACGTAGGCCGCGGCCCTGGAGTCCGACTCTACCTCCAGCGCGTGCTGGATATAGTCCTCGAACCTGAACACGAGGCCGGGGTTTGCCTGACGCAAGGCCTGGCTGACAGCGTCCAGTGATCCGTTGCCGCGCCCGGTCAGCCGGTGGCCTGTACCCTTGATTTTAAGCGACAGCTCGGCGACGGTCTGTCCTTCCGAGCGTTTCCAGTCGACGTCAATCAGTGCGGTGGGCGCCTCAATGTTGATGTAGCCCTGCTTAAAGGCATCCAGTATATCCTGTGGGCCAAGCTCCCTGTGTGCTTTGTCGGATATATTCTTGATAAAGTACCCCACCTCTTGTTGGAAGTCCTTGGGAAGATGGAATCCGAAATGCTGGTCAAGTATATACGCAATCCCGCCCTTGCCCGACTGGCTGTTAATGCGAATTACATCGGACTCGTACTCCCGGTTGACGTCCTGCGGGTCTAGTGGCAGATATGGCACTGTCCAATAGGACTCGTCGTGCTCCTTTCGGAACTGCAGCCCTTTGGCAATCGCGTCCTGGTGCGAGCCGGAAAACGCGGCGAAGACCAGCTGCCCAGCGTATGGGTGCCGTGGCCCGACAGGCAGGTTGGTCGCCTCTTCATAGGTCTTCACGATGCGCGGCATGTCGGTCAGATCAAGCCCCGGGTCAACCCCGTGGGTGTATAAGTTTAGCGCCAGCGTTACCAGGTCGACGTTACCGGTGCGTTCGCCGTTGCCAAAGAGTGTACCTTCCACCCGGTTGGCTCCGGCCAGCAGCCCAAGCTCGGCGGCCGCGATGCCGGTCCCACGGTCGTTGTGGGGGTGGAGAGAGACCACCAGGTGCTCGCGCTGGCGCAGATTGCGGCACATGTATGCGACTTGCTGGGCGTAGACATGAGGCATCGAGGTCTCCACAGTGGCGGGCAGGTTGACAATCACGCCGCGCCCATTTTGCGGGGCCCAAATATCAATCACCGCGTTGCAGATCCGCAGGGCGAACTCTGGTTCGGTGCCTGTAAAGCTCTCAGGGGAGTACTCGAACGTGAACTGCGTCTCCGGTATTTTGGCGGCGTACTCATTAAAAAGCCGCGCTCCTTCCTCAGCGATAGCGACAATCTCGTCTTCCGATTTTTGAAAAACTTGCTGCCGCTGTGCGTGCGACGTGGAGTTGTACAGGTGCACGATCGCCCTCTTTGCCCCCCGGACAGCCGCGAAGGTTTTTTCGATGATGTGCGACCGCGACTGGGTGAGCACCTGGACAGTCACATCGTCCGGGATCAGCCCATCATCGATTAAAGTGCGCAAAAACGCGTACTCGGTCTCCGAGGCCGCGGGGAATCCCACTTCGATCTCCTTTATCCCCAGCCCCAGCAGGAATTTGTAGTAGGCGAGCTTTTCTTCCAGGCTCATCGGCGTGATAAGAGCCTGGTTGCCGTCCCGCAGGTCGACGCTGCACCAGGCTGGCGCTTTCTCGAGACGGTCTCTCTTAATCCAGTCGGTGTGGCTCTCGGGGGGCACGTAGTACAGCGGCTTGTATTTTTCGGCATGTCGCAATGGGCTTACATCCTTTCTGGGGAGACAAAAAAGCCTTCGTCCCCTGTAAAATTCAAGAGACGAAGACTTACAAGCCCCCGCGGTACCACTCTTGTTGACGTCACATGAACGCCCACTCGTAATGTTCGCACTCCGGGGTGAGACGCGCGTTTTCTCCATACGGCCTCGCAGCAACCGGCCGCTCTCTGGAATGGAGTTGTAAACTAGCATATTCCCTTCATCGTGCGCTTTATTCTATTGTAGTACAATACAGCATACTGGATTTTGCTGTATTTGTCAATGGCGCTCCCCTGGAAATACAAAAAAGTTGGCATGGTCGCTCTGAGCTGTCCCTATTTGGTCGCCAACATCTCCACGTATTCCTCCAGAACTATGCCCATCTCCGTAATGATTCTGGCGTGATTTGACCCAACATACCTGAAGTGCCACGGCTCAAAATTGATTCCGGTTATCTGTGTTGCGTGCCTCGGGTATCGGAAAATATAACCGAATTCTGCGGCGTTTTCTATCAGCCACGCAAACTCCGCTGTGTTTTCAAATGAGTTGTCAATAAGGTTGACGTCAATTGCAAGGCCCAGCGTGTGTTCGCTGGTGCCGGGTACTGCTATATACCCGGCTGTCATTGCGTGGGCTTCTTCGGGGCTTCGCCCGGCCGCGATATGGTTTTGTACGCTGTTGTTAAAGTTATACGTCTGCCGCTCGTGGCTTCTGTAGGCGGAGATAACCCACAGGTTTATTCCGTCAGCCGCGGCGGCGGTGCGCATAGCCTGCCAAGCAGCTGCTGCCCTGCGGTTTAGGTAGAACCCATCCCCGATTGAAACTAGATCAGGGTCATGTCCTTCCGGTATGAAGTTTTCCCGGTTGACTAGTATGGGGGCTGCCGCTTCGTAAAATGGGCAGCTAAGGTCGACAGCGATGTTTGCGATCCTATCCAAAACGGGATTTGCGGCGGGCGGCTCTTCTGCCGCAGGATGCTCTGGTTCGACCACACTGGGGTTTGAATTCTCGCTTATCTGAGGAGCTGGGGCGGGCGCCGCTTCCCCTTGCAAAAAGCGCACCGCGAAAAACACACATCCGGCTATAATTAACAGGCTAAAGAGCGTGACAAATCCTCGCGCGCGACGTGCTCTGCGCCTTCTCTGTACTTTGTAGCGATATTCCATTTACAATTCTCCTATACAACCATATTAAAACGTTCCCCACAATCTGTCAAGCCCGCTTTGAATTTGCATATTATGAATCTGGTCTTTTGTGGGTTGTTGTATTCATCGTTTTTATGCCAGTGATTATATAACTCTGATACAGGGCAGATATGTTACACTGTGAATGCTCGTTGAAACTCCCACGCCTTGCCCCCGTACTCAATTGTCACTCTGGCAATGTAGTCCCCGGGTTGTATGCCGGTACCAGGCGTATCCATAATGGTCGCGTGGAAAATTGTATTTGGCGCAAAGTCTGTGGACATACTTTCCAGGGCGAAGATTGCGGTGTCGCCGCCGGCAGGGTATATCCGGACGTTGGTGAGCGCACCCATTGTCAATCTGGGGGCCAGGTGATGTATGTTTGACACAATAGCCTCCCGGAAGTTGACAGTCTCGGCTGTAATTTCTCCCAGGTAAAAGTCGGGCTCCGCCGGGGGAGTGCCGTATACCTGCATTCTTACGGGGACAACGCTGGCAAAGCGGTTTATTATCATTCCGGCCTGGGCCCGCTCTTGCTCGGTGATTCCCAAAAGCACGTGGATCGCTCCCAGGGTTATACCTTCAAAGCCGCCGGACGGGATGTCGACAGCTATCGGTATAGTGGCCACGGTCTGCGCCGGAATTGTTAAGCCGGACGCTCCGGTGGGCAAGCTGGCTATATCTTCAAACCTAAATGGTATGCTGCTGTCGTGTTGCGACGCGGAGCTAGGTGAGTAGTCAATAATCCCGTTTATGTTGGTTCCCGCTGTGAGCAGGCTTATCTCAACGATGATTGGCTCGTTGCCGAAGTTGGTGACGTCAATAGCAATCTCCTGCAACATTCCGGGGGTGACCCAAAGATCAAAGAATCCGGATGTGTCTGGGTTTTGGTTCTCTGGTAAGTTAGGAGTTACCGAAAATCCTCCTGGGCCGCCAGAGCCCGGGGGAGCCGGCGCAGTCTCGAAGGTGGCGCCGTGCTCTATTTCCGGCTCTTCCGGTTCAGGCTCTGCCTCCGATTGTTCCTGGTCTCGCTCGGCGTCCTCTTGCTCTCGCACAGTTTGGATGATCTCGCGTATCAGCAATGTCAATACGTCATCGCCGGTCATCTCGATTCCATCCCGCAAAGTGTCGATGGCGTCGCTATGTCGCCCCAGCCCCACGAGCGCCCGGGCCGCGCCATCGTAGCCCATAGGGTGTGTCGGATTAAGTTTCATTACTTGCAGGAAAAAAGCCAGGGCCTGCTCGTAGTCGAGTTCGTGCAGGTAGTGCTCGCCACTGCTTAGCAAATCTTGATGAGAAGTTTCGTCGTTGCCAAGCTGCATAGCGCTGGTGAACCCGATAACCCCCAGAACTACCAGCCCGGTGACAACGTAGGCCACAAGCCGGCGTGTAAACTTGGGTGCGGATTGAATCGCATCTGCCACTTGCTCCGGTTGGATGCTTAGCTCAAACCCGCACCCCCCACAACGATTAGCGCTGTTAACAACTTCGGCGCCGCACTTGGGACAATTCATAAGTCTTCACCTCTCACTGATCTGCGATTTATTGCTTTATGTCTACGATAGTGTAATATTCTTATTGTACCAGCCCGGCCTATATGCGTCAACAAATTAACATAAAGACGCGGTAATACACTATACTTATTCCACTTCAGAAGAAGCCAACTTTTGAAGGCGCGACAAAGAGCGTCGCGGAAACCGTGTATACATAAGTCTTCGGCTGCGCCGAAAGCTCGCACAAGATGCGAGCTAACTTGAAAAACAAGGGTGCTTTTTCAAGTTGATTGACTATATAACCGGAATAACCGGAACCCAAGCGTATTTTTGACGCTGCGCACATATTGTGATATTATGATGGCTAATAGAATCTGTTATCAGGGAGGTGACTTTTATGGGCCGAAAAACAATAGCGCCGTATCGGCTGCTATGTATTGTTATTGCCGCCGGCATGGTGTTTTCTCTCGTTGCTTGTGGTCTTGGCAATGGCGACATACAGGATATAGTTGACCAAGAGCAGTATGCCGCAGATGAAACACGAGAAGACGCAGGCGAGAGACGGGATGCCATCGGTGATAGTCGCAACGCAACACAAGAAGCTGAAAGTAAACTGGCTGAAATTGAAGAGAGGCTATTTATTGACGCCGTAACATCAAGCAGCCTGAATTTTCATATGTCTATGAGAAACCCGGGAGATTTCGGTATTGAAGACATTGAGCCTACATGGGGGCGGCGCTCAACGCAGGAATCTTTTGAGGAGGGGCTTGCCGAAACTCAGCTACTTTTGGAGGAGCTTTTGGAAATTGACCTGGACGCCCTGGTTGAGATTGACGACAGGGTTTTGCTTCAGAACCTTGTGCAGGTTGTCGATCTGTCTTTGCGTATGGGCGACTTCTTTTATTACAGCCAACCATTTCACATCATGAGCGGTTTGTTTGCTCAAGCGCCTTTGGTTATGGCAGAATTTCAATTTCGCAGGCAAGAAGACATAAGCACCTACCTTGCACTTATGCGGCTGTTTGATGAGCACATCGCCGGGGAAATTAGCTACGAACAAACAAGAGCGGAGCTCGGCCTTTTTATGCCCGACTTTGTGCTTGATAAGGTTATCGAAACAAGTGAGGGCTTCTTAGAGGGGAGAGAAGGAGAGCACTTCCTGGTCGCCACCTTTGACCAACGGCTGGACGCCCTTGAGTGGCTGGATGACGAGCAAAGAGAACAGTACAAGCAGGAGAACAAGCGAATTCTCGAGGAGTATTTTTTCCCCGCATACGACAGAATTATCGAGGAGTTATCACTTCTGCGCGGTATGGGCGGAACCGAGCTAAGCGAGCGCCAGAGAGAGTATTTTCTGCTGCTTCTCGAGCACAACACCAGCTCTAACTTTACCCCAGAGTATATTATCGAGCTGCTGGATAACGCGTTGCGACGCACCTTTGTTGACATAATATTTGCGATGCGCGACCCGGAAATAGAAGAAGAGTTCTCGAACTTCGCACTTTCACGGGGAGATATTCATGAGAATATGGAGTATTTGCGGTCTCTTGCGCCGACGATCTTTCCGGAGCTGCCGCCCCACGATCTCTCGCTGGAGGTCCTGCCGGATAGCCTGGAGTTTATAAATTCCCTTGCGTTTTACGTTGTCCAACCGGTGGACGACTACTACCACAATATTATCAGGATAAATCCGGAGGCTGCCGAAAACCGCCCGGGGATGCTGCTTGTTTTGGCCCATGAGGGCTACGGCGGGCACCTGCTTGACAGCGTATACACCCGATACAGCGGTATGTCGAAATTGCGGCTCCTGCTCAACAACACAAGCTGGTCGGAGGGCTTTGCCAACTACGCCTCGGCGCAGTTGTTGCGTGCCACCGGTTTTGACAGCGCGCTTATAGAGTTCGCGATAAGCATGGACGCGTTTGACTTCTATTTAGGTGCCCGTATGGAGATGGGCGTATTCTACGAGGGCTGGACACAAGAAGACTTGGGCAATTATATGCAAAGGCTATTTCTCGGCATGGAATTTGAGGACGAGGAGATTCAAGAGATTCATGAGCTAACTTTTGCTAGCCAGTTTATATTTGTACGCTACGGCGTGGGTCTCGCGTTCTTCGAGAACCTGCGCGAGGAAGTCCAGACAAAACAAGGCGACGACTTCGACCTGCTAGAATTCCACACCCTTATTTTAGATATAGGCCCTAGCCCGCTGAATATCTTCGCGGATACGCTTCGCGATGTTTTATCACCCGGCGGTATAAGCATCGAGCCCGAACGAGTCTCTGCTGCTTAGGCAGCGTGCACAAAAACAAAGAACACGCATTGGGTGTAAATTCCAGTGCGTGTTTTTGAATATTAAGCAAAAACAACATTGACAAACGTATCTAATTAGCCTATAATGCAATTGATAACACTTGTCATTAAGGGGGTGCGGATATAAAACGCAATACTGTGCAGCGCCAAGTAGTTCTAGATGCGGTGCTAAAGCTAAATGCTCACCCAACTATTGAGGAAGTTTACGCGGAAATAAACGTGAACCACCCGTCTATAAGCAAGACTACGGTTTACCGCAACCTGCGGCAGCTTGCGGGCAATGGGGTAATAGGCAGGATTTCGCTGCCGGACGGGCTGGAAAGATACGATAAGAGTGCAATGCTACACTACCACTTTGTATGTAAGGAGTGCGAGTGTATCTATGATGTAGAGCTTGACCACCTTGACGGGGTAGACGATTTCGTTCAGAGTAAGTACGGTTTTAAGGTTGATGGGCATGGTATCGCGTTTACCGGTACCTGCCAAAAATGCCAAAACAAAAAACCTGAATTATGTTGACGTAATATATAAGCCTTTTTGTGAGACACAATAAGTAGGGGCGCTGATCTGTGCGGTAAGGATGAAACGCCGCAAAAGAAGCCAAGCCCTTACTATAAAAAAGGAGGAACGTAAAATGAAGTATGTATGTGATGTCTGTGGTTATATTTACGATGAAGCGGCCGGAGCCCCGGACGACGGTGTCCAGCCCGGAACAAAATGGGAAGACGTTCCCGGAGATTTTCTCTGCCCTCTTTGCAGCGTAGGTAAAGAGCAATTCTCGAAAGAATAAGTTGATAGGGAGAAACAATATGCCAAAATTTTTTATCTGTAAAAATCACTGCCGCAACCTGGTAGAGCTTATTGAGGATAAGGGCGGACCGATGGTTTGCTGTGGCGAAAAAATGACTGAACTTACTCCCAACACGGTAGAAGCCAGCAAAGAAAAGCATCTGCCTGCCGTGAGCTTTTCGGGCGATACTCTCACTGTCAATGTAGGTAGTGTTCCGCACCCGATGGGGGAAGACCACTACATCTCGTTTGTGTTTGTGGAGACGGCAAATGGCGGGCAGAGGAAGCTCCTCAAAATAGGCAGCGAACCGACCTGTAAGTTTGCTTTTGCAGACGACAAACCGATAGCGGCCTATGCCTACTGCAACCTTCATGGGATGTGGAAGACCGAACTGTAGCCGACTAAAAATAAAACTGATGGCAAAGCCATTAATGAAAAGCAATCCGCCGGTGAATCGACACCGGCGGATTGCTTTATCAAAAGGCTATGGTTTATCTTTTTTACATAGCTAAGATTAGCTGCGAACTTTTTTGCGCAGAACCGGTAGCAGCCCGCACAGCAGTATGAGCCCGCCCAGCGCGCCCCACCTGAGATAAGCCTCGCGCCCGGTATGCGGCGGGGGGATGTGCTCGCTTATGAGCACCGGCTCAATCTCTTGGGGGGCGTCTTGTGCCTCACTGGCTTGCTCGTACGCTACCTGCTGTGTACCATGGATGCCGGGCTGCAAGCGGAGGTTATTGGTTCCGCCGTGAAGCGCGGGCGCAAGGTCGAACCTGGTTTCCAGTCGGGCGCCTTCAACGCGGTTTTCGCGATGAGATCCGCTGCTGTAACTCTCTAAGCTGCCTGTAGTGGAGCGCGAAAAGGATTGTTCGCCAGATGTCCACTGCTCACAGGTTGGCTGTTCGCTTTTTCCGATAAAATCCATTATGTCGTCTGCGGCTACGCCGGGCACGACTATAGCCACGAGGGCCAGCGCGAACATCAATGTAAACATTGCGATTTTAGTCGTTCTCTTCATCTTTTTTCTCCTCCCACGGAATTGGTTAATACGTTTTCCAAGAATCTCCGGATTATACTTGGGTCATCTGGTAGTTGTTTTCCCGCCAAGTGGAGATACTACTTGCATGTTTTGCTGAGAAAACGAGGGGAGGAATTTGCTTGAGCATTGCTGTCATGCGCACGATTTTGATCTACTTTATAGTAATAATCGCGCTGCGCATCATGGGTAAGCGGCAGGTGGCTGAGCTTGCGCCGGCCGAGCTTGTGGTTACTATTATGATTTCCAACATTGCCACATTGTCGATTGAGGATACCAACATACCTATCTTGGGCAGTATATTGCCAATATTTGTGCTGGTCGGCTGCGAGGTCACCGAGTCTTTTGCCAGTCTCAAGAGCCGTATTATGCGCAAGCTGTTTTCGGGCGGGCCGCGGATTATAATCCGGGATGGGGTGATCGACCAGCGGGAACTCGGCAATCTGCGTTGGTCAATCGACGATTTGACCGAGCAAATGCGCCAGGGCGGAATATTTGATATTCGCGAGGTGAGTTTTGCCATAGTGGAGACCTCCGGGTCGCTGAGTGCTTACCAGAAATTCGGAGCCCGCCCGGCCAGCGCGCAGATGTTAAACGTGCCTGCGGACGGTGAGCCGGATGCCCCGCCCCTCACGATTATCGCCGATGGCAAGCTGGACGTCGACGCGCTGAACTTTCTCAATCTGCGCAGAGAATGGCTGGACAAAATCATAGACGAAAAGCAGATCGCCGTTGAAGATATATTCATGATGACCTGCGACAGGCGCGCGCAATACAGTATTGTGAAAAAGGAAAAGGCGAAAAAGAAAACATGAAGCAGATGATAGTTGTGCTGTTCCTAGCGGTAGGGGTTATAGCCGTCTGCCTGTATGCCAGAAGCCAGGCGACCCAAGCCCGAGACCAGCTGCATATATATGCCGAAGCTATCTTTTCCGGCGCGGAGCAGGAAGACGAGGACGCCGTAAAAAAGGCGGTAGAGGCTATAACGAGCTATTGGGAAGTGGAGCAGCACCGCCTGATCCCCTTCTTCCGCCACGCCGAAGTTGACGAAGTCTCCCGCGCAGTTGCAAGGCTGGGAGCCTACACTGACCCCGAAGACCGCAGCGACCTAGAGTCCGAGCTTCGCGCCATCTTATGGCAGATTAACCATATCTGGGAATCGGATAGATTTAGGATAGGGAACTTCTTGCTACAATTGCCAAAGTCATCAAGCGCTATTCTCTGCAGGGAGTGGCTACAGGTGCGTTGATAAACGTAGGGACGCGCAATGCGCGTCCGCTTATAAGGCAAGGCATGGTTTGCTGTGGGGTTGCGGACGGCCAATGGCCGCCCCTATAAGCCAACAACGCGCCTGTCAAATAAAGACAGACGCGTTGTTGTTAACGAGCCCGAAGAGCTAAGACCTTCGCAGATGCACGCTAACCTTGAACAGATCTCCGTCGATAGAGAGCTCGAACACCCCGCCCTGCGACTGCACAAAGCTCTGGGCAATGGAGAGCCCCAGCCCGCTGCCCTCACCGGCTCTTGCGCTATCGCCGCGCTTAAAGCGCTCGGTGAGCTCGCTTGGTTCGACATTTAGCGGGTGCTCGGAGATGTTTTTGATGTCCAGCCGGTACCACTGCCCGTCGAGCGCGACATCGACATAAACACGAGAGCCCGCCAGTGCATACTTGAACACGTTGGAACAAAGGTTCTCCATTACCCGCCAGAGCAGCTTGCCGTCGGCCAGTACAGGAGCGTGTTCGGGCAGGTTTAGCCGAAAGTCAAGACCGGAGGCGCTAATCCGCTCGTCCATCTCGCCGAGCACCTGGCGGATAAAATCCACAAGGTCGAGAGTTTCAAGTTCCACCTTGATGTTGCCGCTGGCAGCTTTGGACGCCTCAAATAGATCGTCGGTCAGAGTCTTTAGCCGCGCAGTTTTTTGGATGAGTATGTCCAAATATTCCGGTGCTCGCTCGCTGCCCAGACCCTCGGTTTTGAGCAAGTCGGAGTAGGTGACCAGCGAGGTGATCGGTGTGCGAATGTCGTGGGAGACATTGGTGATTAGCTCGGTTTTTAGCCGCTCACTCTTCATCCGCTCGGCAACGGCGCTGTTTATGCCACCGGAGATATTGTTTATCGAAGTAGCGATGCTGCCGAGTTCCCCGCCTGTCACCTCGATGCGGGCATCGTAGTCGCCCTCGCTTGCGGCCTTTGCGCCCTGCTCGACAAGATAGAGCTTGCGGGCGCAGCGCAGCAGCTCGAAGACTGCAAACCCGGCAAAGCCTAGGCCGAGTAAAACCGCACCGCCAAACGATTGTCGCGAAACTGCAATCAAAAACATACCTGCTAAAAATGTTATGCCGCCTATAAGCAGGCCCCTCGCGGTGAGAGAATACCCAGCCCATAATGACCTTGCGAAATCGTACAGCCATTTGACCAAGGTGTAAATCAGCGTGTGCTGCCAAAACTTGCCTACCTTGCAGCGTTTTGTGAAGCTAAGCATCCACCAAGTCAACGGCAGGGTGAAGAAGACCGACAACACCGCAAGTGATGCGGTTATCCATAGGAGGTTGTTGTGGCGTATGGCGGTGTCGATAAAGCCAACGCCAAAGCTCACGTGGGTTATTGCGAGCAAGTAGAGGATGAGCGCCACAAAGCTAAAGTCCAGCCAGGGTCTGTCTAGCGCTGTGAAGTGGACTTGGCCGCTCTCGTCGCCGTAGATGCGCCCGGCCCCGATCATTAGGATGATCAGTGCTGCCAGGGACAAGAGCACCGCGCCGATCATAGCGGCGATATGCCCGCCGAGCTGCCGTTGGGCGCCGAGCAGCTGCGCGGTCTGGAAGTCCACTGCCTCCTGAGAGAATGCAAAGAATACGGAGAGCTCGTCGGTGAACAACCAGGCATGGCGAAAGTTGCCGAGGTTTCTGCTGGTGTCTGTGCTGGCTTGCAGTGCCCTTGTCGCCTCGCTGATGATATATACCGGCTGTGCTCGGAAGAAATCAGCGTTTTGCGATTGGTGGGGAAGATTGCTCAAGGTATGCTCGCTGTTGGTGACAAAGTAGTACAACCCGCCCTGATCTTGGAGCCACCCTATGCTGTAGCGGAAGCGGCTTAGCTGGCTTTCGATGGCGCTGGCTTCTATACGCGTGGCATGCGGGCCTTCGTGAAATTCATGCAGCAAACTTGCTGGAACCTCCATGGAGCCCAAATGCCAATTCATAACTCCTTGCAGCTCGTAGATAAAAAACTCTTCAGATCCGTCATGCCAGCTGGGGTGCCAGGGGTTAGAGCGCACCCACTCAATGTGCTCCCCATTGCGGATGCTTTCCTCGCTGCGCAAGCTAAAAACGGCGTCTATGTGGTTGAACACTTGCGGCATGTTAATGTCGAAAAAGTGATCGTTGTCAGACAAATCGGTGAATATCAGCCCGAGTCCGTGACGCCCCAAATTTACCTGGCTTATGCCGTAAGCGCTCATCAAAAACACAAATCCCATAACCGGGATGAGCATGACGCAGCATATTTTAACGGCCCGTTGACGGGTCCAGCTTTTCCATTTTATAGCCAATTCCCCATACCACCTTCAAGTATTTTGGTTCTCGCGGATTTATCTCGATTTTCTCGCGTATCCGCCGTATATGTACGGTAACTGTGCTTCCGCCACCGGCGCAGTCCTCGCCCCAGACACGCTCGTAAATCTCGTCGATCGAGAACACCCGTCCGGGATTGCGTATAAGCAGCAGCAGAATCTTGTACTCCAGCGGCGTCAGGCGAACATCCTCGCCGTCTACGGCTACGGTCTTGTGGTTGTCGTCCAACGCAAGGCCGCCCACTGTGTATACGCCATCGCTCTGGGTCGGGTGTATGCTGCCAAGGGCGGTGTACCGGCGCAGCTGGCTCTTCACCCGGGCGATCAGCTCCAGCGGATTGAAGGGTTTTGTGATGTAGTCGTCCGCACCCATGTTCAGCCCCAGTATCTTGTCGGTGTCTTCGCTTTTGGCAGAGAGCATTATAATGGGCATACCGCGCTCCCTGCGAATTTCCAGGGTGGCGCTCAGCCCGTCCAGCACCGGCATCATCACGTCCATGATGACGAGGTGGATTTCGCTCTGCTCCACTATAGACAGCGCCTGCTTCCCGTCGTGGGCCAGCAGTGCCGTGTAACCCTCGTTTTGCAGGTATACGGCTATGGCAGCGGCTATCTCCTGGTCGTCGTCGCAGATAAGGATATTCATCAAGGGTGGCGGCTCCTCTCATGCTTGTTGTATCTTCCATTATATCATATCCGCAGGGTATGGTATAATTGCGCATCAAGAGCCGGTTGCCCTGCAGGGGCGAGGCGTTGCGCATCATATAATGGTCACGTCCTTCAGTGGGCATTATATCACATCCTCTCAGGGACAGAGTATAGCGGTTAATTCTTACAAGAGGCGAAACATTTTTCTTAAGACTTTCTTAAAATGCGTAAACATTTACAGTTGAGCGGGCTGTCGCAAAAAACAAGTAGATTTTTATGTTTACATTAGGTATAATGTAAGCGTATCGTCATATCAACAGTCAATTACAATTGACTGTGGAAGGGGTGCAGCCTTGGGAGAAATTGCTTTTGCGATCGGGGAGTTCTGGCGCAGTGTAAACTCGGTTATAGCTGTTGCTAGGATTCCCGACCTGCTGGATATATTAGTTGTTGCTTACCTGCTCTACCACACCATCCGCCTTGTCCGCGAGACCAGGGCGATGCAGCTGGTCAAGGGCATTGCCGTTATTTTGCTTATCTGGCTGGTGGCGGCCAGCCTTAACATGATAACCCTCACCGTCATCATGGAGAATATAGTTCAGTGGGGTATTTTGGCGACAGTTATCCTATTCCAGCCGGAGTTGCGGCGGGCGCTGGAACAGATGGGGCGCTCCAAGTTTTCCAACTTTGGGCGCTTTGGGTCGGAGGGCAAGGAGCAGTTGTTGGCCGCAGTTCGGGTTATGATAGAGGCTGTTTGTCAAAGCGCAGAGGTACTCTCTAAAGACAAGACCGGTGCGCTCATGGTCATAGAGCGGGAGACCAAGCTGGGCGATATAATCCCCAGCGGGACAATAATAGACTCGGCGCCCAGCTCCTCGCTAATTTGCAATATCTTTTATCCGAACACGCCCATGCACGACGGCGCCATGATATTGCGCGAAGGCCGCTTGCACGCGGCCGGGTGTTTTTTACCCCTCTCGGTAAACGATCAAATCGGCAGAGAGCTTGGTACCCGCCACAGAGCCGCCCTCGGTATAAGTGAGGTCAGCGACGCTATCGCCATAGTTGTGTCCGAGGAGACCGGACAGATTTCGGTCGCGATAAACGGCGAGCTCAAGCGGGGTTGTTCGCGGATGGCTCTTGCATCTCTGCTGGAAGTTAGCCTTATTCCCAAACCGGAAGAGCAGAGAAGGCCATTTTGGAGGAGAAGCCCATGAAAAAACAACTCTCGCTAAACCGGCTGCTTGGCAGTAATAGGTTTTTGGTGGTTCTTGCTTTGCTTATTGCGGTGGTGGGCTGGATGATTGTGGCCATGAGCGAAGACCAGATGACGGAGCGAGTGATAAGCGGCGTTAAGGTCGATTTGGATAGGCATATAGGAACGTTCTCGGCTATGGGGCTGAGCCTGATCGGCACCCAGGAGCACACTGTAGATGTGGTGGTTTTTGGCGCGCGCTCTGTAGTGGGCTCGCTTGAAGCGGAGGATTTTGTGATCAGCGTAAACACCGCCCAGGTGACTGTGCCGAATGATTACCAGCTGGCTGTAGAGGCCATTGGCCGCACCCCGGGGAATGACCTAATGACGCGCACATACCCCGAAGTTGTGGAAGTGCGCCTTGACCACATAAATAGCCAGATGTTTGAAGTAAACTGGGAGATAGCCGGCCTTGCGAGCGCACCCGGATTTATGGCCGACCTCCCGCGGCTGTCGCCTTCGAGCAATGTGTGGATAACCGGCCCGCAAGCCGAACTCGACAGGGTAGACCGCGTTGTTGTCGCTGTGGAGCTGGAGGAAGCTTTAAACAGCCCTTGGGCCCAGGAAGTGCCAATCATACTGCGCGATGTGGCGGGCAACGAAATTGCGCCCCAAGAAACCCAGCTCGCCCTTGAGCACGAGAATCTTACAATGCAGATACCGGTTTTGCGAGTGAGAACCCTGCCCCTTGTGCTGGACTTCCAAAACTTGCCGGGCGGGCTCTCTGAGTTGCTGCTGCGCTCGTTTATGCAAAAATCGGCGGAGACCGTTACGATTGCCGGACCCATCAGCACCATGGCCAGCCATCACGACTGGTGGCTGGGTACCATAAACCTGCGCAGCCTAACGCCTGAAAACAACATCTTCTTTTTCGACATCGACATGCCGTCCGAGCAGTTCATTAATGTTGATAATCTGCAAGCGGTGATTGTAGAATTCGACACCGAAAACTGGGACAGCGTATCGTTTGATATACCGGCGGAGGATTTCATCATCACCGGCGACCCGGGTGGGAATGAAATAACGGTGCAGACAGTAGCCCTAAACGGCGTAACTTTTGTCGGAGACGCCGAGGAAATCGCCGAGCTTACCTTAAGCGACATTGTAGTTGAGATAAACCTCAGTGACAGGGAGCTGATAATCGGGCCTCAGCCGCACCCAGTGCGTATAAACATTCCGGGTAGCGAATTGGTCTGGCCGGTGGAGCAAGCGGGTAACCTGATTGTGCACATAATGGTAACGCCCCGGGAAGAGTAGAACTTGCGGGCCACCAACCAAATACAAAACGGCCACCGCCTCTATAGCGGTGGCCGTTTGCTCGTTGGTGCGGGGCAGGTCACCCTCGCGCCAGCTTATTAATCGCGCCGCACAGCTGGACGACTTGTTCGATTGTGTTGAACGCCCCAAAACTTATGCGGGCGGTGCCGGTTTCCAGGGTGCCCATTTTTTGGTGGGCCAGGGGGGCACAGTGCAGTCCCCCGCGCAGGGCAAAGCCCTTGTCGCTGAGCGCGGCTGTAGTCTCTTCGGAGGGTTTGCCCGCAATGTTAAAGGAGATTACCGGCACGTGGGAGCCGAACCCAAAGCCCGGGGTGTACAGCTGAATGCCCGGTATATCCCTGAGCATAGCAAGGGCCTCGGTAGCCAACTTCATCTCGTGGGTGTAGAGAGCACGCATGGTTTTCTCCCGCACAAAGGATACCCCGGCGCCCAGGCCGAGAATTCCCATGGTGTTTACCGTGCCGCTCTCTAGGCGGTCGGGCATTTCGTCCGGCTGGTCAAAGGAGCCCGAAAAGCTGCCTGTGCCGCCTTCGATGATGGTCTGCATCGAGCTGCCCAGGGCTGTGATTAACACACCTGTGCCGCTGGGTCCGTACAGCCCTTTATGCCCGGCCATGCAGAGGAAGTCTATTCCCCAGTCTCGAGGTTTCACATCCAGGACTCCAGCGGTCTGAGCGGCGTCCACCAGAAAAAGGAGACCCCGCTCGCGGCAAAGCTTGCCGATCTCTTCGATGGGCAGCACTGTGCCGAAGACATTGGAGGCGTGAGTACAGGCGATCATTCTGGTGCTGGGGGTGATATGCCGGGCAAATGAAGCTAAGGTTTCCGAATGGTCGGGGAAGGTCTGGGCTATGCTGTATGTAATTGCCCCGCGCTGGGCAAGGGCGTGAACCGGGCGCAGAACCGCGTTGTGCTCAAGGTCGGAGATGATTACGTGGTCACCCATGCGCAGGGCTCCCTTGACCGCCATATTGACAGCGTGGGTGCAGTTGAGCGTGAACACCACGTCCTGTAGGTTCTGGGCCCCGAAGAGGCTGGCTAAAGCATCGCGTAACTCAAAGACTTTTATCGCGGTATCCATGCTCATCGCGTGGCCGCTTCGCCCGGGGTTGGCCCCGTACCTGTCAAAAGCGGAGCCAACCGCCTGGGCAACACACCGCGGCTTGGGAAACGTAGTCGCCCCGTTGTCAAAGTAAATCATCCAAGTCATCTCCTTCTGATGGGGGCATTACGCCACGCCAATGATGTTCGCGCTTATAAATCGTCAGGGTGAATATACTTTATGCCGGCGCCCTCGAGCAGGCGCATGGCGGCGTCGGTGTCTCCGCGCAGGTCAAGGCCGTACCCGCAGCTGCCGCTGGGCCCGATCTTTGATATTTTACGTATGGTTGAAGGCATACCCTGGCCTTCTAGTAATTTTTGAGCCTGTATGGCCCAGCTTATCGAATTGAAATAAATCGTCCCCTCCACGTAACCTACTCCTTGTATGCAAAGCGCGGGAAGTTGCGCTATAAAGTATTTGCACTAGTTGCGCCAGTATGTAAAACTTATACCAGCTTATGCCGGCGACCCCAAAGAGGTGAAGTCGGACGGGCTGAAAAACAAAAAAGGCAGATGCCGCTGCGGGAGATTTCCGCTTTAGCATCTGCCTGAATCTATTGCCTATTTACTAGATAAACTTAACCGCCGTGCCGTAGGCGGTAATTTCGGCTGCGCCCTGCATAACCGCTGCCGAGACATACCGTACGTTTACAACGGCGTCGGCGCCTTGGGCCTCAGCGTCCTCGACCATACGCTTGGTGGCCAGGGCGCGGGATTCGTTCATAACCTCGGTGTAGGCTTTGAGCTCGCCGCCCACCAGTGTCTTGAACCCGGCCATGATGTCTTTGCCCAGATGCTTGGAGCGCACGCAGCTGCCCCGCACCAGCCCTATCATTTGCAGCTCTTTGCCGGTGATGTAGTCGGTGTTTACTATGATCATATCTATCCGCTCCTCACTTAGTATTTGGTAAAGTCGTCTGTCTGCTCGTTTCTCTTTTCCTTAATGCGTGCCCGTAGTGCGTATATAGCGAGCCCGGAGACCAACAGCATGGGTAAGCCGATAAACAAAATCAGGATAACTATTGGCATCTCTCTTCGCTCCTCTAGTATTTGCTCAAGTCGTCTTTGCGCTCGCTGCGTATTTCTTTAATGCGTGCCAGGAGCACGTATATGGCTATCGCGGATGTTACCAGTACGGAGGCGGCTATGATAAAGAATGTGCCGAACCTAGCGTATTCCGGGAAAAAAGACCGCACTATCAGCACGCCCGCGACAACCGCTATAACGTCAAACGCTACAATTATCGCTACGATTACCGTGGGGGCTAAAATTCCTTCGCGCTTGTTTTTCTGCACGGCTGGTGCCTCCTAATTTACCTTGTAAATCTACCGGTACTTCTATTATACGTTATTTGGCTGCGAAGCATTCGCAGGTCGGTGCAGTCACACAAAGCGTATGCCCAGGCAGGTGTGCCGCACGAACAAAAGCGCGTATACGCTGGTAATTAGCACAAACACGCTCTCGAAGCTGCCCAGCATAGGCGCGGGCAGGTTGAGTGTGCCGTTTGCGACCGCCCATACCCAGTTGGGAATCACCAGCAAGAACCCGCAGAGCGAGGCTATAAGCCCGGAGGGTATGGCGTAGTTGCGGCCGTCTTTGCGGGCAAAGCCACCCAGAGTTCGGGCGTGGCCGATAAAGAACAAGGTGGCGAACACCATAAAGAGCACCACCAGCAGATTATCCGAGATAGTTGTCAGGGTGGTGTACCTGTTAAAGCTGCTTACCAGGGTGATCATCATCCAAATGCCGGCTACAAGAAAGAGAAGCCCGCCGCGCATCTGCCCTTTGCCGGCAACAAGCGCACGCGCACCGACGAAGATGAAGGCAATGGCCGAGAGCCATCCAAACGCTCCGCTGAGCATAAGAGCGATGCCCCCTAGCCCGACCCCGAGGTTGAGCTCGGCGAGTCCGCTGAAGATGGGAATATCAAAGACTTCCAGCTGGTAGAGGGCTATGCTGAGCCCGCAAAGCAACGCAAAAAACGCTACCGCCTTATCTTCGCGCATTACGGGGTAGTCGTTGTCGGTTCGCCGCAGCAAGTACAGCAGGTAGAGCAAGACCACGCCGGCGGCCAGCACTACGTTAAATGCAAGCACAAGAATATCGGCCCCCTGGTAAAACCCGGTGACCTCGTCCATTGCGGTGAGCTTTAGATAAACCCTTGCCCCAAGGCAAAATATAAGCGAGCCAAAGTAAAGCGCGAAAAAACCACGAAAAGAACTACCTTGCTTCATATGTTCCCCTGTTGTCAGAAATGAAGATCATTACCGCAGATTAGTATAGCACTACGAGGCTTCTTTTGCAAGGGTGGGGTGAGCTTGCGAAACAGGCGCTCCCTCCGGCGCATACGAGCCACCTCCCTCTGGGAAAGGGAGGCTAGGGCAGGCCTGCGGAAAGAGGCAGGGCCAAAGTCCCTCTCCCAGAGAGGGGAAAACGGCAACGCTGCGAGGGAAGGGTATTCCCGCGAAAGCCGCATTAATTGGCCGGGACGCCCGGGTGTGCGTCCCCTGTAGTGTTGGGTTGATGGAATTGGCGGGGATGCCTTGTCTTTGCAAATCATGGCAATCTTTAGTTGCGAAAATTGTCGAATTGTGGTAGGGTGCTATTGCTGGGGTGACCCGGCATACATAGGGCAGAGCTAATGGCGGCATAAGCCGGACGGTTACGCCATCAAACCTTTCTACGCGGTTGCGCGAATTCTCCAGGAAGGAGGTGGTCGCATGGTGATTGCGTTCGTAATTAGTATAACTATTATTTCGGTAGTGGCTATACTTTGCGTACTTGCAGCATCGAAAAATGCGAAAAAATAACCGCTCCCCTTCACAGTAGCGGTTATTTTTTTCTAATCGTGTTGTGATGGCGTAACCGTTCAGGGCTCTGCCTTTTTTGTATTTATATTGTACCGTAGCTGTGCGTGTTTGTCAATTGCTTTGCATAAATTGCGCGGTATTGTAAGGTTAAACTGGTGGAGTAGGCGCTCCCTCCGGCGCATACGCGCCACCTCACTCTGGGAGGGAGGCTAAGACAGCTTGAGAAAGAGGCAGGCCCGAAGTCCCCCTCCCAGAGGGGGAAACGGCGCAGCCGCAGGGGGAGCGTATTTCCGCGAGCAT
>Ga0136643_10002261_pt1 | contig 24808 bp, 20 predicted proteins | sample TergutLab28metaG_FD_96883 | JGI IMG/M metagenome (GOLD analysis project Ga0136643, IMG submission 96883) | Labiotermes labralis P1 segment gut microbial communities from Petit-Saut dam, French Guiana - Lab288 P1 (version 3) (version 3) | ecosystem: Host-associated > Arthropoda: Insects >... | reverse complement strand
TTTTTCTTGGTTGTTGAAATACATTTTTTTTGGTTTCTTTTTTTTTTTTGGGAAGAAATTCCTCCCTAAAAAATTACTGTGCCCCCCTCCCCCCCCCCAACTTCCACCTCAACTTCTGAATAAGATGACACTTTTACCCTAAGTCTGGTGTAAAAACTATGCTATTGGAGGTCACCTCAAACTCTCAGCTTCTAATTTCCCATTACTGTTAGGAAGAAACAACAGACATGTTAACTTGTTAAATGCAAGCGACATCAGTGCCACTTAATCTAGGGTCCAGAAATTATGTACAGAAATACAGCTGAAAAATACACAACTTTTCTGGCAGTAATATTTTGAAAAATGAAAAACAACAAAGTAACACCTGCATGAAACCTATGTTTTGTTTCTGGTTTTATGGCAATGATGAATAAAATGGCTAAAGGTTTGGTATTGAAGCAAATCATAAACACACCTACAAGTTCCACATTAGATTGTTTTTAGTGAATAACAGAAAATATGTCACGCTGAAAAACTTTATGGCAACTTTTACACAAATAAGAAGTGGAAGTGGAAGTGGTAGTGGTGATTTGGGTAGCACAAGTAGTATTAGCAGCAGCAGCAGCAGCAGCAGGAGGAGCAGCAGCAGAAACAGACTATACCATACGGACACTTACAAATGATAAAAAAATGTTCTAAATAGACTAGGATTCTATCACAGAAATCTGTGTACTAGCCCAACGTGCTATGCATGGCCCACACTGCCATGTCACTGTAGAGACTATAAATTTATATTATGTAAAATTGATACTAATAATGCAAGATATACAAGACTGGAAAAGCCTGTCAGAAGAAGTAAGCCTAAGACTTTACACACTGTGTTTGCAGTGACAGCCCTTTAAACTTGGAATAAACAACAGATACCCTATAACTGCAGCAGTGAGAAAACTGACACCAAGCTACCTTAGGTGGAGTGTTGATTTTTCGGCGTAACCGTGCGCGCTGATCTGCCTCTGCTGTTGCAGGCAGAGACCCTGACCTAGAAGGTGAGAGAGGGCCTGGACTGCTCACTGATGCCAGGTTCAGGGGTGATGAAAGGGGTGAAAGGCTCATTGCTGCAGGGGATGTCACAGCTGAACTGTCATTGGGTGAATCAGGTCCCTTCCCTCCACTCCCCCCACCTCCACCATCCAATGGACCAAGCAACAACTACAACAATGCACAGTTCAAACACATACACTGTTATGATTCTCAAAATGTAACAAAGATTCAATCCTTATACAGCAACTGCATCCAGCAAAGTTCTCCAACCTAAAAGCTCTAAATGCACACTACAGTGTGCAATATTTGAACCGCCACAAATGCAGTCTATCAGATAAGTTTTGTTCAAATTTTGTGTTCCTGTGAGTAAATAAATCTCTTCTATCTGCACTAAGTCTCAAGAAGATGAAGGAACTAACTTTAGACTGCTCTCTACCTTTACTCCCGCACAACTTACCATGATAAATTTTGTTTGTAATGATGCCTGCTGCTCGATATGTAAGCTTTCAAAGCAGGCATAAGCCACAGACATCTACTAAGAAACAAATGAACACCAATAATGGAACTGCGGCAAAGTATACAAGGCAAAACTCTTCTTTCCTACTGGCTAGTAATTGGGCCACAGAAGCAGAAACCTTTTTCTCACAAACACTGTGACACAGATAACCAGTGAGGACCCCCTCGACCCCATTATCTCAAGGATTTCCAATAATAATTAGTGAAGTTACTCCCAGATCTCTCAGCATACTGCTTCTGTAAGGAGATTAGAATTCAGTCCAGAAAAAAATAAATATAGACTACACCTCAGTATTTGGTATGTTCTGGCCCCTCTCCCACAACATGGGGTCCACAGCAGTCTTATCTGTGACATTGCATACATGTATAAAGTGCTGGATCTTGGTATAAGCAGTATGACACATCACAAACAAACCTCCTTCTGTTTTAATATACACTAAGTTTCAAGTGATACCTCAATATTCCTCCAAAGTTTCTGTAAATCTTACAATCAGCAACAAATATGGAGAAAATTCCACTACCCAATTCAGTTGACAAATTCAAAGAATGACTGAAATGCACAGGCAGAAGTGAAGACTACAGGCATCAGTTTCCATCACAACATCAGCAGCTCCCATCATGTAGCATATGAGAACACATTTATGGCCAAAAAATGATATGGCAAAGGGCCCAGAAGCTCACAAGTCACTGTTTGCCAAATATTATATTAAATGCACACACCCTGAGAACAGGTACGCTGAAGGTCTGTAACCAAACCATTGCCAAGGTATTATGCACTCCAACCCTAGGAGTATTCAGGTTGAATATATTTATAATTTATATTCCTCGCCTTATATTGTTAGGGTGGCCAAAACAAGGACAATGAGATGGGCAGGGAATGAACAAGTAGGGGTGAGAAGAGAAACGCCCACAGTGTTTTGATGGGGAAGTCTGAATGAAAGAGACACGTGCAAGATCTAAACACATTCTCCTCCTCCTCCTCCTCTTTCTTCCTCTTAGGGCTGTTCCGCATGTTTACTGGCCATGGCCTCCCTTACACACGCACCCACACATACACACAGACATATATGTGAGGGTAACATTATCTTAAAAGAAACTGGCTGAGGTGGTATGGACTGGATTCATCAAACCCAGGTTAGGAACAAGTGGCAAGCTCTTGTAAAGACTGTAATGAACCATCAGGTTTAAAAAAATGTGGGGAATTTACCGACTAGCTACCATCTTCTCAAGACTAATTCTGCTCGATGTGGTTACATGGGATAATTAACTGCCACAACATCCATTTATGGTCTCCAGTAAACCTCACCATTCCACTGTAAACAACTTCCAACATCATTGACAGTGAATGTATGTGGTGTTGTCCTATCCAGGACATTTAACATGAGACCATCACAACTATTACCTACAGGATGAGCTACCACAAATTTTGGAAGATGCTCCCCTCCAGGTCAGATTAAGCATGTGGTTGCAACATAACAGCTTCCAACCTCATTTCCATCAACAAGTTAACACAGTGCTCAAACCACTGATAAGGAAATTACTAGACTGGACGAAGACATCTGATGCCTGGCCACCACTCAATTTCTACTTGCAGGGAAACACAAAGGAGTTGGTGAATCAGCAAAAACTGCAGATATATGATGGACTTCACTGGTACATCAAGAATGGTACTGCTCTCGTACTGAACAATCGTGAAGACATACAGAAAGCTGTTGTAAAATAAAATCGCTTGACCTAAGCCAATGTAAAAAATTATAGTACCCGCTCATCGCCTATGAACATTTTGTGCCCCTGTCTAGCTCAGTACGGTGAGACCTCTTTGGGATAAGGGTGTGCTCATCAAATCTGATACAGTTTTCTGTTGGCTACAGCTGAATTTTTACTTTATTACCACTATCTTTCTGTTTATGGAGTCTGGTTAACTGCTTTAGGAATAAGGTGGTACATCTATAATCACTACAACTGTGTGCCTACGGTCTGATCACTAGCACTCTTCAGTAAAACCTGTCCCCCTTATCTGTTAATGCTGACCATACCCAGATTCATGTGAGAACATCTCACTATGACATTTCCTTGAATGTTATAAACTTGGACTGCTTCCTTCATATATCAGAATGTCCAATCATGGTTAAAGAATTTACTTGAATGACAGAGTTGAACTCTCATTGGTCAGTATGGAATCTTCTTTTGTCAGCTTGGGTTCATCGTTTACTGATGTCAAGTGATTTCCCTTGCATCCTATAGTAAATTATGAGTACTTCATGTTGTGCCTCAAGAATCTTTCCTTTAACGGTTTCTCACAGGGTATTTGAACCTCAAAGATTTCTGGAGCAATGACCTTCTGTCCCTCAGCGCAGTTTTCTTGAATGAACCTTCCCTGTCAGTTTTATGATGGATGGCAAGGACCTGAGTTATGTGTACTATACTGAATTGTGTTTCTAATGTATACAGATTTCTCTGTACTGCCTGTAACTGAGGGCTAGCAATAATTTTACCTCACAAACAAATGTATAATGCAGTGTTCGGCCACATTATTTTGAACAAGCAGCTGCTTAAGTACACATATTAAGTCACAAATTATGGTAGAAGTGACCATAAAGAAAGATATTAAAATGCACATTGATATAATGTTTCACTCAAAATCAGCCATCAGCAGTTTGGCAGATGCTCCTAGGGACAGTCTGTATTGTGAGCCTATTTTAACACTTTACCATGGAGGAATAATCTCTGCATTTCATCCTTTGGGTGTGTTCTAAAATTTTCTGTACTCAGTGCTTCATGGCACTCCGATACCACCAACATTTTGACAAAACAAACAGAATTCACAACACACTATCAGTAGTCTAACCTCTCATTTGGGATACACACTTCACATCTAAAGGCCTACACCATAGCTCAGGCAGTCAGTCACTGGTCTCTCACCACAGAGGCCCCACGTTTAATCACAGGCCAATCTGTGTGGGACCTGTAGTGAACAAGTGGTGATGGGACAGGTTTTCCTCCTAGTACTTAAATTTTACTGTCAGTATCATTCTACAAATACTCTATACCCATTCACTCACCTACAATGATGCCATATAATCTTAAAAAATGACAGCACTTTTAAACAACACACTCAAAAATTCACCCCTATAGGGTTCCAGGACTGATCTAAACCACAGCAATGTCAATTACATATACGTACCTGTCAGACCTGAAGACTAGGGAACAGCCTACTCTTGAAATGTCACGTACATTAAATATACCTCAGGCAATCAAAAATATCTTACATTAGTGCAACAAAACCAGGGAAAGACAATCCAGTGCTGCTGGGTTAAATATGAGCAGTAGTATACAGACCTGGCTGGGAGGATGTGACACCGACTGTCCCATCGTGACTGGAGTTGAGGTAGTAATGAGAAGAGCTGTTGCAGGCTGTGATGATACAGGACTGGGTGCTGGAAGTATGGGAACTACTGACTGGGTCCTGCCAATTCCTTTGTCTATGGGACCAGTAAAATTGTAAATACCCACCGAATCTGAAATATTCCAAAGAATGAATAAATACGATGGACACAAATGTCAGATAACACTACAAAAAATAGACCAAAAAGAAAATTGTGGTGATATGTAAACACAACAGTAGTAAATTGCACTGAGACAGTGGAGGTAAAGTCCAAAGCTCCCTTGAAGTTGGCACTGTATAAAGGGGAGTGGTTAGCTTCATGTCTCACAAAAACAGCCCCCAATACCCCTTGAGTAAACACTGCCAGGACCCCAGAAGTAGTCTCAGTGTGGTGGTGAAGACAAATTTCCGACACTGCTGGAAGCTCACTCCCGTCATCCAGCTGTGTCCAGTCAGTACATAAACTAAGCTAACCTGCCTCCTCTCTCTCACACACACACACACACACACACACAAAATTATATATATATAAAAAAAGAGAATACAATTGATGTTTCATGCATAACTACCTTCAATCACTGTATGCAAAGGCTCATGACCATATTGTAAATTCAAGGGCTTTAGCTGAAACATTCATATTAGTAGTACAAAAAAGTTAGGGAATGTATCCACAGTGTAACAGTTCTGGTGTGCTGGCTCCTGTCTACTTCAATACCTAAAAAACTTAACGCTTGTGGTATGGCACTGAGCATACAATGTGTTCTATTTTTTTCAAAAATATTTTCCTGGTAAATACTGAGTATGTCATGTGCAAGTTAAGCTTGAGATATGTGTGTAAATGCATGTCTTTGTCCAATGTTATCCAGCACAAAAATACATATTTTCAGAAAGTAGATAGGTTCCTGAAATAAAGTAACATGCATATGTCATAGGTAATGTATAAAGTCTGGTACAGGAGGTCTCAGTTATTCAAGTCTCTGGTAACAATTTCCCTGAATATACAGAGCAAATTTTTGATGAAATATACTTAAAATTCTTCACACTTCCAGGGATTACATCTGCAGACCACAAATTTTCCAGGAGAAACACTTCCATGCATGCAAGCAACTGACATTTCCTACCACTCTCTAGCTCATGACACAAGCTTGTGTGCACATGATTTGTAAAAAGTACTGTACACATCAACCCAGTCCTCAATAACCCATATTTCCATTACCTCTTGTGGGCAGAAAATCTCCACTCAAAGGGGATTAATTTTAGGTGTCATTTTTCTGGTCACAATTGACCATGGATAATGAGGACTCTCTGCAGTGTATTTCAGGTGGAAGCTTTCAACATGCATATAACAAGAGGGTGGGTGTTGATGAAATGTGTACACTCCTCAAGGAAAGTACATAAGGAAGTAGAAAGACACAAAGAGCAGTGACATGTACGGTGCACAAAGAAAATGAACAACCTGGACATTTATCCCTTATACCAAATCTTGAAAACAAAATGCAGAATACTGTACAGCAGGGCCATAAGGTACATAAGCCAGCCACAAATGTTTGATTTTCAATTTAATCAGTGCCTTATGCTTATATGACTTTTCCAGTTAAGTTCATTTGCCATTTTAGGCCTGTGCCCATTTGTCAAAAGTTACATAATGGTAATCTGCTCTCTCCTAATTAAACATATGCAACTTGTGGGCATTTCTTAACACACTTTCAACCATAAAGCATTCCCATACTTTGCAAGCTTTAATGTCAAAGAAGTGGGGCCACTAATCTAACCCATTTTAACCCCTGCATAGTGAGAAATACCATCATCAAAAACAGGAAGCAATGCACTTGGCAACCCAGCTACAATTCTCTCTTGAACAGCAAACTCTGATACAACATTGAACACCAATGCTTCCCTGAAAATTGTCATGGTCACAAAAAATTCAATTCCTAGCCAATACAACAAATTCTAATTACTTACTTGTTGTAAGAAGTTGTGCAAGCAGAGGCTGAAGGGTGCTGGTGCTAGCTGATGGAGAGGAAGGGTTTGTACTTATCAATGGTAAGGAAGTAGCAAGGGCAGGATCACTGGCATGAGATACAAGAGGGGGTGGATGCTGACGCTGTTGTCCACCAACTGACACCAGTGACGAGCCGCTCCTTGAGCGATTACGCTGCTTCAGTTGGTTGTACTGTAACAGTGTCAGTTCAACACATTTATTATAGTCTAGAAGAAAGCTTTACTCTGGTCACACATTACCTGCAAACTGCTGGCTTTTCCCAGGCTGTAAGTCTGTCCGATTGTCAGTACAGTCATCAAATCGGAAGAAAGGACGACTTGTTACCCTCTTGTCAGGTACAGTGAAACCAACAGATGAATAGTCTCCGAACACTTCGACCTAAGAAGATGACGTTTCTATTGATGTTACTAAATAGAACCACAATGGCTATTCAAGGAAGATGTGCCCTAAAAATTTAAGCTTTTCTTATGATATATTACATGATTTTAATACGCTGTTATAAAAGATACAGGGCTCAAATTCCTTGCAGGGACAGCCTTTGTGCATATGTGTGTGTGTGTGTGCATGCGTCCATGTACCTTTAACCTACCACATCGATAGTGTGACTACAACAAGTACCATGCTGTTCAGAGAAGGGCTTACAGTACAAAGACTGAGAAATATGCTCCTATTATCTTGCCATCACATATTACATAATGAAGGTTTGGTTGTTAAAAGTTAAAGGAACAGCAATCCCATTACAGGCCTGGACAGGCCCATAGGGTTCCAGGAGGTTGAGGCTACCAGATTTCAAGACAGTCGGCACATGAAAGTGGTAAGATTGTCAGCCCTACGCACCGGCCGCCTTACCCCCCAGGAAATTACTGGTACTCATTTCTGTTAGAGGCCGAGTAGACGTCAGGGCCATAGTGTGGCCGGAAGGATTATGTCAATGAAAAATTCCAATGACACCATCGGGAATCAAACCCGCGACCTTCGGCTTGTAGCGCAGTGCCTCAACAAACTGCACCACCGTGTACCCCTGAAGGTTTGGTTGTTACTGAACCAAAACCTTCATCACTTTCAGTACACAAGCCCACCACTGGATAATACCTTCAGCCAGTTCAACCCAGTTCACATTGCCCAACCATTCTTTCAGATCCATTTCAATCCAGCAAACTTAAGTCACTTAACCCTTTTTTTTCAACCCTAAATTTACATATCCAACACATTTCTCCCACCTCACGGTGAACGGAAGAACACACTGCATATCTCTACTTTCCTTGCACTTAATAGTCAAAGTGTGTAAGTACTGCAAAGAGATATTAATGTTCTCTTACCACTGGATCAAATTTTGGCCTCAGTTTTCCAATCCTTCTTGGTCTCAATATGTCCTTTTATATGAATTAACATCTTGTTTGTTGTACCTACCATGCTCTTTAGGGTCTCACTTTGTTTACACACATCCACAACATGTGAGTCATTAATTTTATAAAATTTCCTTTAATGGTTTATCACCTAGAACTTTTTTATTATTTACTTTTAATTTCATTATTTCTAGTTTCTAGTTTCCTTCTCATCCACAACTGTAGTTTAATAAACTGACACCTCTGTTCAATTACATTAATTTTATAGGTAACTTCTAATTTAAAAAATCGCATTTTTTTTTTGGTGGAAATACTGGTACTTGCCACTGCTGTGTTCCCTCCTGGTTTGTAGTCATCCTACGTACTTAGACCCTCCAACCTATTATGGTATAACTCTCTGTAATCTGATATCACACTTTCTCCCCAAGCTGGATAAATTATACTTCAGTATTTTAAAAAGCAAATTGGAAAATAATGATTTTTGAACCGAGAAGGAAGAAGAATTTTCTATTTATTCCATTACTAATCTCAACATAAAATCTGTTTTTGTGAGTGTTCTCATCAGATACACATCTTCCTTAATTGAGCCTTCAAGTAGTACCAACACGAACATCCACAGTCCACAAAGCACACAAGTATACAACACAGTGGCTGTCACTTTCAAATATAGGGGGTTCTTTGGATTTCTGGCCCCCTGTAAATGTGCTCCACATGTGACACATTTACATCTCATCATTATGCATATATAAGAAATTAACTTTGCAGAACACAATGCACAATATAGGTCTGTTAATGAACACAAAAGCATACGCAAATGTAGACTCATTGTAACAACACATGAACAGCAAAACACAGCGGATACAAGTGTGCACCACATGTGCACAGTTTACCACCAATCTCTCCTAAGATACGTTTTAATATCATCTTCTTGGTCTTCTCGTCTTCCAAACTGTGACTGCTAAGAGGTTTCCTTTGTTAATTTATTTTTCTTGCATCCATGTTATGTGACCAGCCCATTATAATTTCCTTCAAATGCCCTAACAATCCTAGCGCAAGAGTATAAACTGACAGCCCCATGTTATATAACTTTTTTATTTTTATAATGTTTCATTTCTTATACCCAAATATTTTCCACAGGTGTTTTAAATAATTAGTGGGAACCTACACCAAAAACTTGTGTATCAGGATTAGCTTACGTGTGTTCTATTACACTACCCTCCAATCACATCTGGGTTCTAGTTAGAAATAAGCAACAGAAGAAATCTCTTTACTAAGATTAAAATCCAGTATTGCAGAAGGGAGGTAACATGAAGACTGCCAACTTCCCTGAACCTAATGACAATACTGACAATCAGAAAATTTATACAACCCTGAAAATCAGCTTACAAAATCATTAACAAACAAAATTAACAACTTAGGGTAAGCAAAGCATCCAAAATGTCCATAAAAGCATCTGCATACTTCACAAATGCACAACCATGGCTCACAGCATATGTCACAATGCAGATGTCACATAAACATGCAACGCACACTAAAATAATCAAAGTACTTACTTTGGGCATAACAAATGTATCATCCTGCAGTCCAGGCAGACTGTTGGATCGAAGTGATGAGGTCTTGAGGGTGGGTGCTGCTGCAACAGACTGGCGAAGAGTGGATGGCTCTGAACCTGGGGTGGGACTATGTGAAACAGTGCCTGAAGAGGTTGGGAGACAAAAACTTGAGAAACCGGCCTGCTGTTGGGGACTAGTCCGGTGGTACACTTGCTTGTAATTCTGGACTCCTAGAGAATGCGAATAACTGGGCAGTTGGGTTTGTGCTGGAGGTTGTGGAGGTGAATGACTAGGAGAAGTGGATGAACCTAAATCACCGATACTGAAGGTCTGGTATTGCGGTGATGCACAAAGAACAACTTGCTGTTGGTGCTGCTGCTGCTGTGATGCAGGAGATGGCTGCTGAAATAACACATTAGACTGCTGAGGCATGGGTGGTGGCATTGATTGAGTCTGCTGTTTCTGCTGCTGAGGTGGGTGAAGTTGGGGATGACTTCGCCGTGACGTGCGTAGAGTACGGGCCTTTGCAACTGGGGAAACGTCTTCATACCTGGTCTGGCCAGCAGCTGTCAAAAAGCAAGTCCATATACAACAACTTCCTATTAACATTTTCAATGTGAATATGTAAATGCTGCAATTTCAGCATTTTCTGAGTGCACTCTTTGAAACTTGAAAATAACGACAGAATCCCAGTCACAAAATAAATTAACAAAATCAATGTAAGAATATGTATATAAAAACGACTAATTGGTTAATGCACACATCACAAACACAGTGTTACGGGAAGAGCATACAATGCTGACACTGTTTGAAATGTTTCATTGTACGGTGTGCTGTATTAATATGATACAGTTTGAACTACAATGTGGCAATGGGAAACACTACGTTGGCAAAAAAAAAAAGGGGGGGGGGGTTATGAACATCATTTGTACAGAAGAAAGAACAAAGACATACTCAGCTTCATCTGTGACAGCAATGTGGTAACAACAAATAGAAACCTGCATCCCTTCCATGTACTTAAGTGTGTTGATCATACTGAAATCTGCCTTGACAGGCCAGAATCCTTGAGGTTCCACAGGCTGAGTAAGTGTTGGTTAATCAATGATGCCCTTCAGCTGCAGAAGTTATACAGCATGACAAGATAAGCACATGATCATTATGGTGAGTATTTACACAACCTGAAGGATGCAGATGTATGTATTTAAGGTACCAATCTCACATTCACCTGGGAAACCTGAGGAAAATTACATGAAGTCATAAGAGAGTAATATGGCTCAGATTCAAACTGGGTACCCCTCAAACATAAACTGTGCTAATTTTCACTACACCAACACACTTGGCACATTTTCCAACTGTTTAGGAATGATTACATTAATTAACAAACTAAATTAACAAACACAAATATGTTCCTGTAATATATATATAAAACAAATGTACCTTGCTGGAAATTGCTGAGGCCAGAAGTTTGGAAGTTTGTGTCCGTTTCTGTTTGAGCAAAGATGGTGGCAGTGTACTGCAGTGGACTGTCTGGGGGCAGCTGCTGCAGGTCCTGCTGCACTACAGGTTGAGACTGCAACACCTGCACCTGTGGCACTGTGACTGCTTGCTGTATTGTCAAAAGGTCCAATCCCACGCCCCTTCCACGGAATATATCATCTGGGATATATTCCTCGGGAACAGATGGTAATTTTGCATTTAACAAATCTGAGGAAAAATGTGCAGAGCAATTCAATTAACATCACAAGTCAACCTTTGCTCAATGCCAGAATCATTACCTCCCTGAGGAACTGATCAGCTCCACTACATAATGTATTTCTTGAAAAATGACAGTTATCAAAACATCTCCTACTATTACAAAACCCAAAAGGTCACCATCATGTTCATAAAATTTTGCCACTGGACTGTACCCTGAGTCAATTCAATCCACTTCACATATTCACAAGCCATTTCTATTAAATTTCTTTTAATGTTCTACATAAATTCCCAGGTCTGGTGCAATAATCTGAACAAGATTAGGTGTAATTTAATATTTCCATGACAGTGTTATTTTGCAATGGTCTCCAAGTTATGACACCCCTGTTACATCAGAGGGTATGAACATTTCAAAGAAGCAAGCTGCCTCCATCTTTACAGATGAATGTAGTGCATTATTTACTTTTCTTGTCCCCTTGGGTCTAGTGAAAGCCTTCCATACAACCTGCATGTATAAAATGACCACATTCACACTCCACTCGCCTCAAGCCTGCAGAGGGAGACAGCAAGATTCTGTTAAACAGTGGCTGCTATGAACATGAAATAACAATGAAAAATTACAAGTCTCCTCATTCTGTAACTGTCTGCAGCTTTTTTACCCTTCATCTCTCCCAGTTATAAATACAGCTCTTCGTTCTCAGGATTTGAAAATTATGTTCTCCACTTGTAAGGTACATATAAACAAATGTAACAATGCATGAACATGTTAACCTTCCATCTTTGGCCATGATGCAGGTGATGAATCTCTTCACTGCTTGTTGCCAAATTCAAAAAATGTGTTACCACTAAGTGGTAACAACCATTCTCAGTGCTGCAGTACTACACTGGTGGCCTTAATGTGGCATCTCCTAGTGCAAATTTCAGACAGTTATTCAGTTCCTGTTTTTATGTGGATGTTTTGAGCAGGTGTTTTACAGATAAGAAAAATCAGTTAATAAGTGATATCAAGAAGAACGTACACACCGTTTACACTCAGATTTTTTCTGTAAATCACCCTACTTTTAGCTATTTAGGGTGGCAGAATAAACAAACAGAAAAATGAATTTTACATCAAACTTTGGCTTGGCAAGTTTCTCAATCTACAAGTGGCTCCAGATGTTAGTATACATAACAAACATGCATCACTGGTACAAGCCAAAACATTGGTATACCCTAAACTTGAAATTGGCACTAGTGCCAATTATTCATCATCTCTCCCCCTGACAAAGGAAACTTAATACCATGTTCTGCTGAAAAACCTGTAACTGATAAAGAATGTAACAGACTGCACTGCTTTAACACAGCATAATATACAAGTTACCATAAGCCTACATATAATTAAAAGTTGAACAACATAACTAGGCCTGTATGGGTATAAAACTGTGATTTATTTGTAAGAGGAGCATCCGAATTATTTGATTACTATCTCAAAATACATAACTGAAGCATTCCTTGATTTTCACTCTGAGGTGGGACCACTCAACCACTAGCTAGTGGGCAACATGACACTTGAAATGAGAAAATGTCTATAAACCCTTTCCTTGGCAAAGCCAAGTTAGAATGGCAATGCAATTTTTAAAATGTGTGAGTTGTTTATCTATGGAGCCATATACTACATACATCAGTAATTCACTTTGTAGAAATGTGCTAAAATAGTTCACATCCTAGCCTAGGTCACAATTTCCATTTTTAATACATTTTTCCTGCTAACATCAGTATATTTTTATTGCAAAAGATGTATAGAAAAATACAATGGTAAAATTATGGATATAATTTTATATATACTTATTCATTCTTCATTTTGTATCAACTTTCATGCTGTCCGCATGCAGCTCCAATTTTGCCAAACTTAACCGCACTACATAGGTGGTGGCCTATGCCTGCTCTGCAGTAAGGTAAAGAACATGGGTGGGCAGGAAATAGATAGTGAGGAATGTAAGTGAAAAGGAGGAGGAATTAACAGTTGTGATGGAGAAAAATGAGAATTGAAGAGCTTCAAAATTTGTGTTCTTCACCAAATATGATTAGCATGAATTTTAAACTCATGGTTCCGTGCATCGTAATTCAATGTTAATAAAAATCCAACCAGACGCAACAGTATGCAGATATTTATTTACTGCAAAGTCACTCTACATGTTTCAGGTGTCACAGTACCCATCATCAAGAGTACTAAAAACTGTAACTGCAGCCTCTGGTACAGGTCATAATATTGGTACAGCTACTTCCCTCCAACGTGGCCCAATCGGGCCACGTTGGAGGGAAGTAGCTGTACCAGTATTATGACCAGTTTTTAGTACCCTTGATGATGGGTGCTGTGACACCTGAAACATGTAGAGTGACTTTGCAGTAAATAAATATCTGCATGCTGTTGTATCTGGTTGGATTTTTATTAATAATGATTAGCATGATCAAATCAAAGAGTAAAAGACCGCAAGCACAAGTAGCCTGCATGAGTGGAGAGAAGTGCGTACTTAGATTCTCTAGAAAACCTGAAGGCAAGAAAACACTTGGGATGCAATCACAGATGTAAGGTTAATTTTAAAATAGGTCTAATGGAAATTCGGCAGACAGAACTCATCTGGTTCAAAACAGGACCCAATGGCAAGTGTCTGTGAACAGCATAATGAAACTTTCAATTCCACAAAACATGAGAAATTTCATGATTAGCCGAGTGACTATTAGAAAAATTCTGCTCCATAAATGGATTGCTATTCACTGGTGAGACACAACAAACATCACGAGAACTTCTAATGCATTATTATATTCTACAAAACCCTATGTTGGCCAAACAGTATCACAATCTTGTTCCCTCACGCATGCCAGGTTTCTACACATTTTAACTCTCTATCAGCAATAGTTACTCCTTACTTTATGGATCGACCTCTTACAGAAGCCACAGACTCTGAACAGCTCCAATATCTCCAGTGCATGTGGTATGGAAGAGCAAACACACTGAAACTGCACTGGAGTCAAAATAAAAAGTTGTGTTTATAAAGAAAGTTAGCTGATGCCAAAAATTCAGATATGGATATAAATAATTCTGATAACAATGATAATGGGTATGCAGTTTGTAATGACAACATCAATGTTTCAAATCCACACACAAGACAGAGTGCTGACAAAAAAACTGATTATGTTTCAATAACAGTGATAATGCACTGGTGAGGATGTAAATAAAACCATTCTTGGACATTGCTCTACACTCAGAACCTTACAACCTTCAGGCATGGGTACATACCACAGATTGGCAGAAGAACCCCACATTTTGGAGGGACAGAGTGCGGTGTGGCTACACAAAGACTACTGGACCTCTACTTGTTGGAACAATGAACTGTTATACTAGCACACAAGGACTTAAAACATAAAGGATATTGAGCAGTGTGTAGTAAGTGAGTACACTGTGTAAATGCCCTTAGGAAGGGTACTAGTAATTTGTCATTTGTGACGAAATCTTGCACATGCACATCTGTCAATTTTCTAGCAAGGATTGTCTCCTGGTGTGTGGACAGTATCAGCTTTTCATAGATGTGTTAATGGGAACAAGTGGGATGGCTGACCATGTAGCCAGTCTTCGTAAGTTGAAACAGGCCTGGCACTGCTGCCTCATATTACCTCAATGCACATAAATGGAATGAACAACATTTGTCCTTACCTTGGAGAGGTTCCAACGTATCCATAAAGTCCTCAAGATTTGGCTGGAGTTGAACAAGGGTGGGCTGAATGAAGTCAGCAATACCACCAGCATTACGAGCTGCAAAAATATGACAAGTTTCCGTTATCCCTTACACTCAGTTCTTTCTTGTGATTGTGAGAATCAACGATGTTTGGCACTGCTAACCACATACACTGCCCTCAACACTGTATAACCTATGCACTTGAAACAGTGTCAACAATCAACTCAAAAGAAATAAATATGTAGGTTCAATCTCATTCATGTAAGTTTATACCTTACCAACTACACTACAAATAGGATAAGATGTAAGGTGCAGGTGTGCAACAGCATCTTCAAATAATGACAGCAGACCAGTGAAGATCAGTTAAGCTGGTGGCAGTGGCGGTGGTGGTGGTGGTGGTGGTAGTAATGACTTTGTATCCTGATGCACAGATTATAACTGGAAGTGTACACTTCCCCAAGTTCAGACTACAGTCATGTGCTGCACACCGATGTTCTGGTCAATGACAGACTGCATATACAACGGTGGTCCCATAAAATTATAATATTATAATATAATATTATAATACCATTGTGTTGCCTACAGTATTCAGTACAGTAACATGCCATACAGGTTTGTAGCCTAGGAGTAATAGGCTATACCATATAGCCTAGGTGTGTTGTAGGCTATACTATCTAGGTTTGTGTAAGTACAGTCTGTCATTTGCACAATAACAAAATCGCCTAACGACGCATTTCTCAGAATGCATCCCTGTTATTAAGTGATGCACAACTGTAAATCTGCATCATCTCTCTTTCTGCCTGCCTGCCTGCATGTTTCTTTCACTTCCAAAACTACACACCGATTGGGATAGACAATAGTGAAACAAATATGATCCACAGGTAATGCTATTGCCAAAACAGATTATTTGCCTATGTTGACATATGCTAACCAAATTACAATAAATCCACATTGGAATAAATGTTTAAATCATGTATTTAATGGCAAGGATGAATTCTTAATTTTATACATAACTAGTCCTGTGCCTGGAACTTGCCTCAGTTAGCAATGATTCACTTTTCGTATATATCACCATAACCACTCTGCAACTGTCAAAGAAATTAAATAAAACACACACACACACACACACACACACAGTTCTACTGTGTCCATTGACATGGACCACGTCCATGTCAACACGACAGAACCATACTTGTAATTTTAGCCAAGCACTGTACAAGGCTCCCTGATGATGGATCCTCTGTGATCCGAAACATTTTGGAGCACTTTTAAATATTTTATAATTTTAATTGTATCTACAAATTATATACTAGTGCATTAGTTGGATAATAAAGTGTTTAATTATACAGTACATTCATTACTGAAGCACCTGAAACTTGTAAAGTAATATTTGATGAGAACTTTTAGTACCTTGCATGGCAAGAAGAGTCTTCTGAAGATGAAAGAAGTTAAAAAATACATAAATGGTTGTAATCATATGTAATAACTGACCATATAAAGTGAAATGTTAATTTTAAAAATACAGTGCTATAAACTGAAAAGGAAATCTCCGGTTTCAAATACTGAATTTTGCAATATATATATATATATATCTCAACAGACAAGATCTAAATGCTCTCCAAGAGGACAAAATAAGCCATACCTAAGCCTAAAGTATGAACATGAAGATGATCACTGCAAAACACAATATACTCTGAAGTCTATAAGGGCCCCTATAACAGACCTTCACCAAATGCACATTTACCCACCCTTACCAAAGTGTATTTTAGAAATATTTCCAAAATGTCTCCACATGCTCTATAGTGGCCACAAGACATGCATGCGCTTTCAGACACACACACACACACACACACACACACACACACACAAACTGACAACATGGTTCTTAAAGTAAAGCAGTGCAAGCAACATACTTATTTCACGTTGATCAGGAAAGGCATATGGTTGATTGGCTGAGATAGTAGAAAATAGTGTGTCTGACATGAACTCCATGTAGTCTTCATCCACCATCATTGAGCCCATTGAATGAACACTGTCATTGCTGTGTGGCTGCCAGTCGAACACGTCAGTTATCTGCAGCAAAATACCAATATCACATGCACTATGTATGCCCCCTTTATTACCATCATAGTACCTACCCTTCCAAGTTTTCCTAAGTTGCCTCTTCATTTAAAATGATATTTAATTATTTTACTTTCCGTGGTAAGGCCCAAACCCCATTCTTTGAGTGAGATTACCTTTTCAACTTACTAATTATCTGTTTATCATATGATGGTACCATCAACATACACAGCTGCTACCACATATTACAGTACAAAGGTGCTTACTGCCTGCTGGGATGCACGGCATTGTAATCTGATGACTACCTACCACAGTTTTCGGACAACCTATTTCCTCCAACATCCCTACCCTGAAGGTTAAGTCCATAGTTCCTTCACAACCCTGGTAACTACCTACCAGATTACATAGCATCACAACCTAAAGAACAGATTACATTGTGAAAAACCCTCAAGTTATCACGTTACAGCCTCAAATCTTTCCTCAAAATGCAGTGTTCAACATTCATGCTTTACAATTATGAGGCCTGGGTACGAATACCAATCAACAGACCAACTATTCAGACAGATGTTCGGTTACAGTTTACCTGAAAGTAAAAATTCTGGGATAATGCTTTAAAAATGACAGGTATGTTCAAATGCATCAGTTAGAACCATCCTGTCAGTCAACATTATATAAGCTAGACACAACATGTCACACAGTAAATAAATGAATAAAAAGCCAGTTACACAGGATGCCCAAAAATTATTTCAAGTATATAGCCTCACACAATGTGTCCAAGAGGTACGTGATGAGGCACCAGTCTTTCAGCAAGGTAAATGCTTACATACTTTGTGTGTGTATTTTAGAGGTATAAACCAATATCATCACTTATCATAACACAACCCTATGCCCAATAAAAAGGACTGTGAAGCCACAGTAAACATCGTATACTTTAGTCACATCCCCTCAAAGAGCATCTGCTGCATAACATCGACTACTCAACAGCTGTATATCCATTTCCCACTCAATTCTATCATTACAAAGGTCCTATCTGCAGTAGAAAATCAAGTCAAATGACCGAAACAATCAATCTGCCTTACAATATTCACAGCAACACAACAGAAGATTCTTCCATTCCTACTAACATAGCAGGGTTAGGTCCAACATTATTTCATGAATGAAGTTACAGTAAGCATACCAATTAAAACTATGCACTTTTATGTTAACCTAAATTTTGTAGCTCAGTACAGTGCATGAACAGACGCAGGCCTATTCTCGATTTCTCTGTGTGTCATGTTCAGCTTCTGGAACACAGACTCACGATGGCGTTGGTTGTACCACTCATACTGCCGTCTACTTTATCTGCCCTTCCTTCAACCCTACTCGAACCTTCCTTCTGACTCATCTGCCCGGAAACTTCAGATTCTGTGATGGTCTCTCCACAGAGATACATTTAAATTTTAGTATGGTGCTGTGTCCAAATTCCCTTTAGGACTATCCAAAGGAGACATGACAGAACCCCTACTTCAGTGTCATGGGGTTCAGTTACATTACTTTGTTTTTTGAGTATTTCTTTCTTCTAACACAACAGTGATCAGATCTGTTTTGGTTGTGATAAGGGAGAGAGATAAATGTTCTTGTTATCATTATTTTTCAGCTATAACTGTATTATGTATTGATAAATATGCTATTTATAAATCCTCACAATGTGTTTGTGCTCCTGTACCACCAAGGAGCTTCCACATGTTTGTATAACAAATAATACAGGTAAAAGAGGGTGGTGCATCTGCATTTGCGAGTAACTGGCACTCGGTCCCAGTAACTGTTATATGATGATATATGGACACAATTCTGTTTGTAAATCAGGGTACAGTGAGCCCTTGCTTGATGCTGGGTTACATTTATGCAAATACCAATATTATTCAAACAACGCAGAATGGAAAAGGTGTCTCCCACAACGATTATCTGAAATAACTGACATTCCAGCTGCTGAAGATCATGCCAGCTGCTAGTGAAAAAAAATGTTAATCTGGGCCTAGGCAATGTTCACTGAATCTTTGGTCACAAAATTTGCCAAAGAAAAAGTGGAACACTGTTCAAAGAAACATTACGCAATGACAGTCCGTATTTCAGTTTTGCTCTCAGGCCAATGTGCTAAGCTACCAAGCACATCCTCCAATGTGATGGCACTGAAAAGAAAACCAAGAGAAGAAGAGTAGGGTACAGTAGGATGGGAGGGACCTGCAGTGATCCTTGCACCTCGGCCATTTCCGACTTTTTTGTGCAACCCTTTGCCTAAGCATACAGCAGCCCTGCATTTTCAACAAAGTGCAGTACCCTGCTGACAGAGACGTCAGTAAATTATCTGATTTTAAGAACCGATGGCCCAGGTGGCTAAAACTGCCTGTGCCTCATAGGCACAAAAAACATGTCAGGCCACTTCAGATGCCTGTTGGCATACATCACACCAGGGACTATCTACCAATCCCAGTTTAAATAGTTGTCCTTTTAAATGACAGTGTCCTGTTAGCAGTCCTGTCATTATTCTTAGCTGGTTCCTGCTCAAGCTGAGCAATTCCCTAGTTATTTTAGCAGATGATCTTTTAACCTGCCTCCCTCCATGAATGGACTGCCAATACTCCTTGTCTTTCCTGCTTGTCCAGCCCCTGATCACTCCCCTGGCAATCTTTGTAGATATGCCAAGGGCAAGGGCAGGTCTTGTAAGTGGGAGTGAGGAGCCTGAGAGACACACATTCAGTATTTGGCCAAAGACAAAGCACTGTTCATAACACAATAATGTACATGAAGATAAATGTGCATAGATTCCTGGGTAAAACACAGGAAATACACAGACATGAAAACATATTGCTGTAAAAATCATGAACCTATTGGTTGGACTGAATTAAAGATGCACCAAACACCATGGACAATAATGGGGAAGAAAATGCAATTTCAGAAAAGGTATGGGATATCAGGACCTCTTAAATGGCACTCTCAATGTGTCAATCCACAAACACTGCAACTACTTGCAGAATGTAAGAGAAGATGGTACATTCTTAACATATTAATTTTCAGTACATGTTCATATGCGACTACTATATGGCATCTAGTTCTCTTCCTTAAAAAAAACCTACAGTGTGATATGAGTCTGGGATATTAAGTCAGATAAAGTAAAAGATAGTTAAGCAGCTCTACTCAAACACATCTAGAGACTCATTTATACCATTAGTTAAAATGTTTTAGTGTTATGACTGTTTTGCTGTTGGAAGAATTCAAAACTTTTTCCTGGTGGTGATTTCATGGTGCTGTGTATACAATGACAACAAAAGACCACTATACTTCCATCAGACACAAGACATATTGTTCAAATATGTGACTAAATCATAGTTGTGTTCGATAGAATAATATTGGTGTATCACTGTTACAAATTTGTTCACTCCATGGCTGATAATGGGTAAATTATCTGCAGTGTGACTTACCAATATAATAGCTCATACTAACTGGGTTCTCTTTTAAGTGCTGGAGAAGCTGACAGCAGGCTCTTCCGAACAATGTAACTTATTAGGCTCCAATGTACACACACTATACTTTCATTATTGCATACAAAAGAGGAAATTATAAAAATATATACAGTATTTTCAACATATTATGCACATACACATACACTGTATCCACTACTGTATTGTATTCTGTTTCATAAATACTACTTTTCAAAGTTTTGTTACATGCCAGTGTTTCACAAACTTTTTTACTCGCAGACCCCTTCTGGCCTCAAAACGTGACTATGGATCCTCGCATCCTTGCTCATGTACATATAGAGTGTATGGATAGTATGTATCCAAAATTAATAATTTATACCTCAGAACTGATTTTAGATAGATACTCGCTCACTTGTGGGTACAGGAAGTTTTTTTAGACATTTTAATGGTCATATGAAATAAATATATCACCAATTAAAGATGTTCCATGATTATTTTTAACAAAATATTATTCCTTTCATTAAAAAATAAGTAAACTTTAAAGTACTCATTACAAAAATGTATCCATGGAACCCTCCACAGAGCATACTTTGGGAACCACTGCTATATGCTATCATTAAATTAAAAAAATTATAAAATTGTTACGTTTTTGTTATTTTAGATTTCAGTACTCTGAGGTGGCCTCAGACGAGGTTCCCTGAACTACAAGGGATCCCACTGTCTGCACTTTTTTTCTCCTGCTCATTAATATCTAGAATTGTCATATAACAGCCATGAAATACACACCATGTCACTGCCATCTCTGGGTGACCAGCCCATGTTCTTGTTGCGATAAAACATTCGCCATTTCTTGTACTCTGCAGTAACTGCTGCCAGTTTACGCTTCCAGTATTTTCCTTCCAATACCACTGCCTGCAAATATCACACAACCATACACACATATAACATTACAGCAAATAATATCACTTGTGTCAAATTATTGTCATTACTTTAATTGACTTGAACTCTTGAAACACAACTGACAATGTCTGGCACTTCATACTATTTCCTTGTCTACATACATACATGAACATAATCAAGCAATGGTCAAGGGTACAGTCAATTTTTGTAAATATTCCTTGTTTAGAAGACTCTACATTCCTGCATAACACCAATCAAAATCACTTTCCACCTCTCTGTACACATGTAACAACTCAAGAAACACTGAAATCTGATAATGGAGAATTAAAAAAAAAAAAAACCTCTGAAGCCATTTCAGCTGAATTAAACTCAGACAATTCTAACGACTTTTTCATAAGGAAGCCATATATGAACAAGTCTCTCTGGACATACTGAGATTGGGTGTAGCACAAGTGCTGGAACTGTGCCTTTAATTATCTGCCAACAAATCCGTGCCTCGCCACACTGAAATTCAGCTGTACAGTAATTTCTAAAAACCATTCCAGTACACTGGGTAGGACATGATGGGCCTAATTCCATGGCCCCACTTTTGGACTTCTTCCTTTGGCATTAAGTGATGGACAAAGTTTACAACACATACATACCACAAATTTATGCCATATGCAGGTGACTGGATGAATCATGCCTACCCAGTGCAAAGTGCACTATCAGAAACATTATACCTGAAGGTACAAAAAACACATTAAAAGTATAAGTTTACCTTCAGCTAAATGGTTGACATTCAGTTTTGTAATAAGGAAAGAGCTCAACTGGCAGAATGATGAGGCCAGAAGAGAGGAATGGAGGTTTGATTTGCAGCACAGGGAATTGAGTTTCATCTTCTCCAGGTCGGAACTGGGGTTCACACTACCCTCCACTCAACAGGTATCTGGGATCTCCTTCCTGGGAGTGAGGTATCTGGGGTATACATCCACTGATGAGGATAAGAATGTGTAAAGCTATGCCTGCACTCTGCCATAGTATGTCTTTATACTTCATAGTACCATACTTTATTAAGCTTGAGGATAATTTTACTCTGTACCTTAAAGATAAATCGGGAACAATATGTATCTCCCTGCTATATGGCAAAGAGTAAAAACGATTAAGATCCTGGTTACATAAGTTCACCCATCATCAAGAAATGATCATCCAGCTTTGGAATTGGGACAGGAATTAAAAACCATTTACTACAAAGTTTCTGAACAGAACTTAATCTTTTGGTCCTATTGCAAAGGTATCTAGCTCTAGAGGATGTGAATTTTAGTAACATTTTTGTTGTTTCGTTTTATATGTGTCAGGAGCTTACCAAATAACCAAATTTTATTAAAACTATGTTAATATCTGTGGAATCTGTGTGACTAAATCTGAATTTTCTAGGAACCCCTAGAAGGACACCTTCAACATTTATGCACACCTCTGAAAAACGAGTTTTCATTACTGGCGATTTACACCGAACGTGAAACAAGCGCCGATTATACGTAAGGATGGGGAGAAAAACAAAATATGAAGCTACACGTCGGCAGAATTATATTTACGAATTTTATTACAAACGAAAATGTGCTCGCGGACCCCTTAAACTCGCCTAAAAAGCCCTCATGGACCTACTATTCCTTCCGTTTTACGAACTGGCGCATCAATCGTACTATCACTATAAGCTGCAGAAAATTATGAAGAAGAGAGCTGGGGTGTGGTCACCAATAGCGTAACGAAGGAAAATCAGCTTCAGTCGAAATTGGGGGCACAGGAAAGCAACCCATACGAGCACGCACGCACACAATCACACACACACACACACACACACAGTAAACCTACCTTCTTCCGTTTAAGGGTTTGAAGTACGAACCAGCTGCATGTTACAAAAATTCACTACGGCGTTACAGACTTGGGCAGGTTCTTCGGTGGGCTGGGACACTACGCCCAAAGATGAGGCTATCTCTTTAAGTTATAACAAAGTCCTGCCGAGGCTTCGTATCTGGTTCAAACTGACACTACTGAGCTATCTGCAGAGGGCACATAATCAGCAAGAACATGGAAGGTTTCTTATCAGAAATAGAATTGTACGCGCTAACTCACCTCCGGCTTGTCGTGCATGTTCACATCCAGCGGAGACGCAAACTGGCACACCAGAGTATTCTGCTTCCTGATGACTGCAAAAGACACACAGGAACACAAAGAAATTACTGCCACCGTGTTAAAAATCACATCTATATCTACATACGTAGTTAAATCATTTTATCGCTGTAGGCACAATAAATATTCATCAAGGAAAACACTCTGTAATTAACGGACACAACTACTCCACCACATGCCATATTGTAACACATTTTGCTCACAACTATTAACACTAAAACTAATAAAGAAACGTAAAAAAAACATTTTTCTACATTCAAACACATGTACTTCCGAGCAAAATTCAAAGTCTAACCATGCTACCGTTAGATGTGATGAGTGTCTATGAACCCAAGGGAAACACTTCCAGCCCCTTTTGAGGCGCGTTCCCAAGATTGCGAAAAGCGACTATTAGCTTCGGCATGTCTGTCTGTATGTAAGTATGTATGTCCGTCCGTCCACATGGTACAACTCGGCTCCCACTGGACGGATATTTATGAAACTTGATATTTGAGGATTTTTCGAAAATCTGTCGAGAAAATTCAAGTTTCATTAAAAATCTAACAAGGATAACGGATCCCTCGCATGAAGACCTGTGTACATTTATTATTGTATCTCGCTCAGTTCTTCTTACAATGAGAAATGTTTCAGACAAAATTTCCAGAGAAAATCGAAACACACATTTTACCGTATGTTCTCGAATCTAATCCGCACCCTTTTTACAGTTTCAGAGGGCTAAATAATCAGATGCGGATTAGAATCGCGTGCGGATTAGATTCGCGGTCGTGAGCTGGATTTTGGAAAAATGATAGAGCCGCTGTACGTGCAGTAACAACAATACAATACAATACAATAATTTATTATTTATAATATTATATATTATATTTATAATTTATTATTCATCAGATTCGCCGTCATCACTCATAACTGAATCGTTATCCGTCACCCAGTCACTATCATCTTTATCTTCACCATCGTCCTCCCTTAGAATGTCATCTTCGGATCCGTCCAAAG
>Ga0136643_10002259_pt1 | contig 24810 bp, 13 predicted proteins | sample TergutLab28metaG_FD_96883 | JGI IMG/M metagenome (GOLD analysis project Ga0136643, IMG submission 96883) | Labiotermes labralis P1 segment gut microbial communities from Petit-Saut dam, French Guiana - Lab288 P1 (version 3) (version 3) | ecosystem: Host-associated > Arthropoda: Insects >... | reverse complement strand
TAATGATATACAGCCACAGACACATAATGATATACAGCCACAGACACATAATGATATACAGCCACAGACACATAATGATATACAGCCACAGACACATAATGATAGCACGAGAGATTGTAAAGTCGAATGTTTTTATTTTATTGTAACGCTACGAAATATTTTAATAATTTTATAAAACTATAATTTCAACAACCATAATCCAAGAACTTATGTAACTTGATGTTAAATGTCTTGATTTTATGAAAAAATTTTAAAAACTGCATTTTGGAAAAATTGTGTAACTTAACGAGGGACAGATGTAATACTCCTTGGTGTTGACATGAAAATGTCGAAACATGTAGGAGTGCAGATTATACACTGTTGTGCTATGTACTGTTGTGATATTAATTGTTCGTTCGTTGGTTACAATAAAAAAATAAAAGATGAAAGGTTCATATATTAAAATAAATGCGAAATTATACAATAATATAATATAATATAATATAATGCACCGACGGTGCTAACAGCAGGCAGCATCGTCGGTATTTTATACTACAAGCTGTAAACACAGTCTAGTGCTCCTGAATATGGGCGAAATTATCGCCCGAAACATTTTGAGCTGATTGAAATTATTAATAAAATTACAATTGTTGCATCTAATTGGCTGTTTATATTATTGTATTAATGATGCACGGTTACACAAACATCAAACATCAAAAAGCGAAATTATAGTTAGGAGAAGAAATGCCTGAAGGTGTCTTAACGGAAGAGATGATTCCAAAATATAAAACTTTTTGTTACAGGAGTTAGGCTAGTATATTGGCTAGTGGTTGGGCGATTGAGATTCAGTGCTCAACAAGTTACCAATCAGATTTTGTCTCTTTACATCTGTATCCATAGCACCACTGGGTACCATCTTCAGTCGAAGCATGGTTATGAAATAAGCAGAGAACCATTCAATATGAAATTAAAATTTTTTAAAATAATTTTGCATAATCATCTAACTTTCTTACATTATCTAGCCTTTTCAAATATTCCGCAACATTTTGGGGTCGATAAATACTTTATCTTATTGAAGAGATGATTGTATTATATTATACCCCATTCTCTTTTTGTCACTCATTTTTTCCGAACGATCTACATAAATTATATTGTAGAGCATTATTTATGTTACGTGTTTTATTCTGAAAAACAGTCCGAAGGCAAAATAATCGAATCGCCTATCTCCATCCAGTGTCAAAGTTAAAAATGCATAAAAAATTTTTAACTCCTTTATTTAATGACGCTCTCAGTTGCTGACATTATGTGAAATCAGTGATGAACGAATGATTTAATGAATATGGGCACTGGTGGAATGATGTTGACATGGTACGGCAATTCATTGCAGAAAAATCTCTCCAAGTGCCACTTTGCTCGTCACAAAACCCACATGTTAAAACCTGGGACTGCCCTCGTGCGTCCACAGTTTAATACCAACAGCCATCTGCCTGATACATAGTAGGGCCCTGTGGAGTATAGCCTCCCCTTCCCAATACATGGCGTAATGCATAATTAATCATGGGGACAGTTGTGTCACATTTACAGAACATTTGTTCCATAAACAATATAAACCAACAAAATGCATATTTTTAAAATTAATATTTTAATTTTTTGATATCTTGTAGGTAGAAGAGTGTGTTCGATATCGAACAAGACTACTGATACTGATGCATGTAAAACATACTGTACCAAAGCGATATGTAAAATCTTCTTCCTGAAGATGAACCCTCGGGTTCGAAACATGTACAATATATAAAAAATTAAAATGCTAATTTAAAAAATATACATTTTGTTGTTTTATATTATACAATTATGTTACAATGCACGGCACAAAAAGAAAACAATTTTTTTCCTTCCTTGAAATGTGCATTGAATTATTTGAAAAAATAATTTTGGTGTGAATATTGGAAAGGAGGAAGACGTAAGAGGGGCTGATCCACTGACGTAATGAGCAGCTTCGTAATTGTTACACACTATAAAATAATAATAAATTATTTTTGCCATCATCATCATCAATGCACGGAGATCGAGACTGACGGGGCATGAATTTCTCGTAGCAGAGATAAGAAATGGGCGGAGAATTAGACAGGAAAAGTGAATTGTAGAGAACAGATGGGGTTCATGGGGGTAGATAGCAGATTAAAACAGGGTGTATCTTTTACCAATTACCTGAACACGTAAGCTTTCTAGGTATGTCCCGGCGGATGCAAGATTTCTATGCAGCAGAGATGTCCTGCTCAACGACACGATATAATGAGCGCCCTGCAGTAAAATAAATCAACACGAATTAGGGTAATAATGTGTAAAGAAACTGTGTGGCTCAGCCTACCGCAGTGTGCCGCAAAATGTCTAATGTTACATTATTGAGGATAAAAGAAAATTTATAATAAATGAATTTTTAATTTGAAACAAATTTTACTTTTACATATATTATGGAGTGAGTTCATTATTCGGTAGGTACTTTTGGAAGAAAAACTGCTCCTTACCCTTTATTTCTAATTTGTTATCTACTAATCGTGCTCATATTCTGCCGTACACAATCTCACCTTTCTCAACTTCGAAAAGCGTCTCTCAATAAATAATAAATCAGTTTTCATTTCTCCTGTATTTTATTTTAACCAATTACAAATTATCTTCTTTAATCTTATTAACGACAGAGTTTGATTGGTTCCGTCATAATTTATAGATTTTACGCTATAAATTTTCTATATAAACAGAAAAAGCCTAATCATTATCACTTAAATTTGGTAAAAAGACTAAAATTTGATATTATTTAGAATTTACTGTGCACAAATTACATCTGTGGATGTAGAGTGTGCAGATAAATGCAGCTATTTCACAAACATTTTATCAAATTCATTATTAGTTAAGTGCCAGTAAGCCTACGTAAATGTGTTTAGAAAAGCTGGACTAGCCAAATGCAAAGAAAGTATTTGACTAAGAAATCGATGCTCGTATAGGAACCCATCTATACAAAGTAAACACGAAAATCAGAGTCATATAATTACGTACGTTAGGGGCCAGAAATCGTGATTGATCGATTGCTTCGTAATTTCTCACATCCAGCAAATTACGCCGTTCAAATTGACCACAGTGTGGCCGTAATTCCATGTAGCAAAGAAGCAAGAGTTCAAAGCGTCGAACGCGAGAGAGTAGACGACATTTATTCTTCTTTACTATGAAAACATTTTTTCTGTCTCTTGTCGAGGTAAGGCCTTCCTCTAGAGCATTTATTCCTACTGTATTAACTGACTGAATATATCGTGACAGAAGTGTGGCTTACTTCCAGGAACTAAACAATTTACGTACGTAAAATTGTGACATATTTGTCAAAATAGCGACATATCTTGATCAGTGTGTGTGTGTGTGTGATCTTTCAGTGTTAAATATCGCTTTAAGTAACTGAACACGAGTTGAATGGGAAAGCAAAACAGTATAAGAATTATGGACTTAAGCCCTGGAGACGCAGCAGAACAACGACAAAAACAATAACAATAACGACGAAAGTAATAATAATGACGATCTCCATAAAGCCCAGTCAGGGAAGAAGTGGCAAAGATGTAAGAAACCTGTATTTCACAAAAAGGTTTGCGTTTGTGATTTACTAATTACTCCTGTAATAAACTGTGTATATACATATTTTTTCCATGGCACAACAAATTCTGGTGGACCCAAGGACTCTTCATTATCGAGGCTTCACAATGACACTCTGACAGACACACAAACACACACAAACATACACATACTCTGTAGGATTTCCTTGGACGGGTGATCAGCCCTTCGCAGAGAAATCTACCTAAGAAAACACAACACTCAACACGAGAGAGAGAGAGAGAGAGACCTCTATGCTACCTCCGTGATTCGAACCCGCAATCTCAAAGAGCTAGCGGCCGCAGACACACACCTTAGACCGCGCTGCCACCGGGATAAGTAAAAATCAGTAAATATATGACGATAAATTTCCTCCTGTCTCGTCTCGCGGTCTCAGTAACTCACACTTGATTTCAGGTCACAGAAATTTTTGTTTTTGCATTACTTTCTTTTTCTCTTCCCTTATTTCTTCTGCCGGTTACTTTATTTACTCGTGTTTATTTAACGACATTGCTATAGCTCAGTACAATTGTTCGTATTACCAGTGATTACATATTCAGAGAGGATATGGAATGAAAACTTCTTAACTCATTTTGAGATAATATACCGTTGGGTTTAAGAAGGAGCGCATGAAAACCACGAAACATTTTGAGTAAAAGTTTTCCTGGAAATCCGGTTATTTGTAGCTGCCAGTTACTCACCGTGTACTTGGTAATTAAAATTTAAAGACGCCCATTCACTTGTCCGCTTACTGTACTGTACTGTACTGTACTGTACTGTACTGTACTGTACATATCTAACTTTGTGCAGGCAAAGTTGTTGGTCGCTCACTTTGTTTACGAATTGTGTTAATAACAACAGATCACCGATTATATAATTAAGTAATGCTTACGGTATTATATGAACATCTGGTCAAAGTTATTAATAACTAAACTTTATAATTATTGATTTTAAAATCGATCCCCCTTGGCTTCGCATTCAAAGGAGTGGATCTACGGCCTCTAGCTTGCTGGGATTGCGGGTTCGAATCCTGCCTGGGGCATGGATGTCTGTCTGTTGTGAGTATTGTGTGTTGTCAAGTAGAGGTATCGACGATGGGCTGATCAGTCTTCTAGAGGAGTCCTACAGAGTGTGGTGTAAAAATATAAACAGCCAACTAGATAAAACATTAATAATTTTGTTAATAATTTCAATCAGTTCAACATGTTTCGGGCGATAATTTCGCCCATCCTCAGGAGCACTAGACTCTGTATACAGCTTGTGGTATAAAGCACAGACGATGCTGCCTGCAGGTGACCAGTTCACCAGTAGGCAGTATGATACATGTTTTAAAAAAATCGTCAAATTTTTGCATCGAAATAATTTCACGTTTATCAAACATATATGATATTATTTAAAAAATACTTGTATATTGTAAGTGCCGGTCCCAGTGGCCGCGCGATCTGAGGCGAAGGGCTGCGGTCGCTCGCCTGTTGATATTGTGGGTTCGAATCCCTCAAGAGTTAGGAATTTTCTTGTGTTGTGAGCGTTCTGTTGCGAGGTAGTGGTCTCTGGCCGCAGGGCCACAGGGAAAAAATATTCTAAGTAAAAATGTTGGTTCTCCGTTCCAAACATAGAGTGCCACGTGGGAGAGAGAGACGTCCCAGCGGCACCGCAAGGGCTAAACCTGTTAGAAGTGCTTGTTTTAGTTCTTGATCTTATAATGCTAAGAATCCTGCATACAAATTACAAGAGTAATCCACCAGAAATCATACAGTCTGTTGCTTTCACCAGTTGCTGAAGGAAATATAAACAATTAGAAAAAATGAATCTCAGAATAGTTACGTTCTTCAAAAATTGAAGATCATTATTCTTTCATTGAATATGCCATTCTTTGAATTCATGTTCTTCCAAGAGTTACACTGCTCATCAAAAGAAATTCTGATGCTAATGACGACATTTTTTCAAACACGTTTAATTGATGTAATCAATTTCAGTTACTTCATCTGTGAGGAAGGGTTTTCATGGCAATTTTACGTCAGAGCAACTCATTCCATTAGGCCTTCATAAAATAACTTTATGGACCTATTTTGTAATCCATTTACACAAGCACAAAAACCGTTCAAATAATCTTTTCAAAATTGTAAATGAAATTCCACATTGATATATAACTTTTTCGTAAGTAATCCAGTAAAAAAAATTCCTTGACTAACAATAGAGCTTGTTACAAACAAAGGGTAAGTTTTTTTGTACAAGGATTAACTGTCTGTTTGTCACTTCGTCACTGTTTGTGGTAAAATATGATAAACGTCTTTTAAAATATTGGTTGGTACTAGAGCAATACCAAGGCTTAATCTACTATCTACCAGCGCCGAGAAAATGAAAGCGCGTTGTACGAAAAGATCGAAGTGAAAAGACGTCTAATCACTGGATGTGATCACATCGAATTCTTCAATATTCTTAACAAGTTTAGGAATTAGGTTTTAAATCAACAGAGACGCTTTAATGAAGGATTCATCTTTGCACATTTCTGGGTATTAATTACATGTTTAAGGCTATTTGACCCAATTTTAATACCTTATTTCACCCTATTTATTTCCAGGTCATGATTCTGATTGCTTTGTTGCCCCAAGTGGCATCAACGGACATATTGGCAGCTTGTGCAAAAACCAGTCTGCGGAACTTGCAGCCAGGTCCAGTATTGGTCCTGATTCCTCCTGACAAGAGCAATTTATTTTCCGAGTTGCTACAGGAGTTACATGCTGGTGAAAAGTGGGGCTTGTTCATCAGCCGAGCCGATGACATTAAGATGAAACATTCTGAGAAGCCAGGCAACATCATTGTGCCGCCAATTTCGGACAGAAGTAAGCTAATGAACAGCCTGAGAAAACTGGCTGCACTGAACTCCCGCGCCAGATTTCTTATTCTCATGCATGATGAGATGACAATGCAAATCGCTCTGCGTAAGTTGCGCACCCTAAATGTCGCCAACGCAGTTTTGATGGTACCTACTGGAAACAACTCCAGTGTAAAGGCATATACTTGGTTTCCTTACTTACCTCCGGGAGAGTGCGGGAAAAAGAAAATTACAGCAATATTTTTGGATGAGTGTTTGATGGAAAATAGCGCAACGTTTGTACGAAATATACCGTTTTTTCCGCAAAAATTTCCCCAAAATTTGCACGGCTGTCCCATCGTTGCCAGCACATTTCCTTGGCCACCTTTCATCATCAAATCAAAGGCAGACGAAGAAGATGATAAAGCATTTTACAATGACGGTCTAGAGATCAAATTACTACGTACCATAGCACACAGCCTGAACTCCACATTAGAGTACTTGCCTCCTCCAGCAAATGATTCCAAATGGGGAGATCGCCAAAACTGCGGTTCTTGGACAGGCCTTGTGGGCGATGTCTATTACAAAAGAGCCGATGTAGCCCTCGCCTCCATGATTGCAACAGATGAGAGGAAGAAGTACTTCGAAACGACGATCACCTACTGGAGTAACTCAGTGGTGTGGATCGTACCAAGGCCGAAGTTTATCTCTGGCTGGAGAAGCCTTCTCGGAATTTTCAAGCCGACGATGTGGGCTGTCGTATTGGTAGCTTACCTGCTAGCGTCAGTTGCACTTTGCAGCCTCACACACACAGTGTTACGTTTGAAGGAGCCAGACTTTTATAGAAATCCCTGTAATTGCTTCATGGCCACCTGGTCTCTGACCTTAGAAATGGGAACACATGTCCATCCACGTGGACTAATCATGAGGGTTGTGTTCATCTGCTGGGTAATATACAGCTTGCAGATCAGTACAGCCTACAAATCCTCCCTCATAAGTTCCTTAACAAATCCCCATCTCGAGCCTGCAATATTGAACATGAAACAACTGGCTAATTCTCGCCTGAAGTTTAAATATACAGTGGGCCTGTACGATTACTTCAACGACCCTGCCGATGCCAACATGAGGCGGATACGAGACTCTCTGCAATTTTGTGATGATGTTACGGTCTGTTTGAACAGCCTGGCCTTAACTGCAGAGACAGCCCTTGTTAATGACAAGAGTTACGTAGAGTATCTCATTCCACGGTTGTACATTGACAGCAATGGCCGACCTCTGTTGCAGCCAATGCCTCAGGAAGTTCTGAGTTACCACATTGTCATGGTCCTCTCTAAAGGTAATATTCTACTGGAACGCTTCGATGAATTTATTTCCCGCATTGTTGAGAGTGGTTTGATGGTCAAGTGGGCGAGAGACATCATGTATACTCGTGCAGGTGGGGCGGTGTCCCAGCAGAGTGGAGGAGGTCGCAGACTCAGCATGGCGCATCTTCAAAGCATGTTTGTCCTGCTGTTAATCGGAGAAGGTTTAGCTCTGGTGGTGCTGATCGTTGAAGTGGTGATACACAAGATACTTTGAATGCATTTTTGTATGACAGCAGAGATGAAGGTGAATATGTCACTGTGGCCTGGATGAAGGCATCGGACGCGGTAACGTTATGGTCAGCTTATTCCTAACCTCGGTATTATTTGACGTTTTGTTTTCAAATTTGACACACCGGCTGCTGGAACCAAGATTAAAGGAGCTCTTGTGCCTGTTCTGTAGGAGGCTAAGTGGGTCTAAGAACAGGTCTGGGAAATTTGCGCTAGGGAAAAATACATTGTTGCAATGAGGAGTCGAACCAGATACTTTTGGCTGTCTGTCCAATAACGTAATAACTATACTGAATACGCTGCTTGTAGAAATGTCATTCTGTACCAGTTGTTCCTCTCAGCTGTCAAGTAACTCTGTACCTTCACTGCAATATAAGAAGGTACGTCTTATTAAGTTATATACCGTTAGCACAGGCGATAACTCTTCTTGTACGTGATTAATACCATGCCATGGAGCCGTCTGAGGGACTGGATATACAGCAGCATGCAGTGTTAGCCTCCACTACAGATGAAAGTTGTTAGACTTAATGGAGAAACCGTTTTGCTACCTGGGAATTACCATTTGTAAACCTTGCGTAGCGGTCCCAGTGGTCGCGTGGTCTAAGGAGTAGCTCTGCGGTCGCTCGGCTGCTGAGATTGTGGGTTCGAATCCCGCGGGGTTATGGATGTATATCCCTTGTGATTGGCGTGTGTGTTGTCAGGTAGAGGTTCCTGCTTCGGGCTGATCGCACGTCCAAAGGAGTCCTACCGACTGAGGTGTGTCGGTGTGTGTGATCTAGAAAAATCGTGAATTAGGAGGCACTGACCCACTGGGGGCTGATGAGCCCAATAAAAAAAAAAGAAAAGAAAAATAAAGCCATGTGTACAAAGACGGGGGGACAAAAGCTGCGTTACGGATTCTAGTAATAGTGCTAGTTAATTGCTCCCGATTTCTTCATCTCCCAGATCATAGCACTGCCTCTACGTCAAATGAGCTACCATTTCTCTCTAATTGCCTTTCAGCAGCTTGAGTGCTATAATTGTACCAAATTTCGTGCAGCTACAAAATTTTTGTCAAAATATTTAATAAAAATATAACAGAAATGAACATTCAGACTGAAATATCATGTTAGAAAAAATTTAGTTTAAACATGCCGGCCGATGTGAAAGGTGTCATTGCAGGAACAGAGAGCGCAATAAATTGTAGAGCAAATAAAGGGAAAATACAGCATTGCTGGAGTACAAGCTACATTTCCCCACATTCGAATGGGGATTTTTTCTAGGTCTTCGTTGTTTTTCTTTGAGATTAGAGTCGCTAGAATTATTACGGCTGTTGATAATAGGAATGTTGTTGTGTCTATTGTAAATATTATTGTTGTAACTATTATGATTATTATTTTTTATTTATCTAGTTTTCACAAATTTATTGATTAGAAGTCAAGTTTACTCTTCTTGTATTGGATAAATATTATTTTATCTTACTCAACAGTAGATTGAGATGTATAGGAATAATCACACATATAAAACTTACTTCACTGGGAGTTTCGGCAGCAATGAAATATAATTTACTTGCTGAGTTAACTGGAAAGAGTATCACTATTGAAATTGCCTCGATAAATTTATACCTAGGATTTACCGGAAAATGCATTGAGAAATGTGCAGATTTGTGTCATTATTGCAACACAATAGGAGAAAATCCTTTTTCGGGGGGGGGGGCCATAGGACCAAGTTTTCTCCGAGTGTGCAGACCATCCTCTGTCAGCGTTATTCCACAAGTTTTTAAAATATTTTACTCTTCTACCATTAACGATAGGGGACCGCGGTAGCACAGTGGTTAAGGTGTTGTGCTACAAATCGGAAGGTCGCTGGTTCGATCCCAGCTGGTGTCAGTGGATTTTTCATTGACATAAAATCCTTTCGATCGCACTATGGCCTTGGGGTCGACTCAGCCTCTAACAGAAATGAGTACCAGGAGTAAAGTGGGCCGGTGCGTAAAGCTGAAAATGTACCGCCATGCTGTGCCGTTGTCACGAAATCTGGGAGTCTTGACTTCCTGGAAACTTCTGGGCCTGTCCAGGCCTGTAATGGGACTGCTTTACCTTTACCTTTACCATTAACGATACAGATTCTTAGCAATTCATAGCGTCATTAAATAAAGCACGCATACTGAGAGTGCCTTGAGCAATGTGTAGATACTACACTCCTGGTAAAAAAGGATTTACTGTACTTCAAAATCGTGTAGGAGGAGAACATTACAAAAAAATTAATAGACATCGTGTTTAAACTGGAATGTTTCGAGACCTGAACGATTGATGCATGTGTACTCTCTCCAAGACGAATTAATTCCATTTTCATAAGCTGAAAAATAACTGTTATTGGAAAAGATGCCATTTCAATACAGCGCTCTTAAACCGGAAGAGAGACTTACTAAAGCACCAAGCAATGAAACTTAATGGCACAGCATCGTTCCGTCCCCCAAACCTTTAACACATTCAGCTGACAAAAGTGCCATTTTTAAGCAGTCACCGGTATCAGCTGCGGAGGCTGGAAATCGATCCCACGTCTGTCCATGTGGGATTTACGGTGAACTAGTTTAACTGAGACAGGTTCTCCTCTAAGTTCTTATTTCCCTCAGTTCTGTTCATTAACATATCACCAGAAAGCATTAGTTTAGAAATAGTTTGGCTCGATAAATAACGCTACTAATGAAACTTCCAGCAGTTGGCAACATTTACATCGGCAGGAAATAACATGGTGTGAAGGAAACGATAATAAATCAACACGATCTTTAAAATAACAGTACAATGTTGATATATCTAAGGATAGTTTCACCATCAGACGGAACCGACCAGAATGATAGCAAATTACATTTAATAATTCCTAGTATGACCGGATCAGTCACAAATACATTTTTGTATTCTGCGCAATAATTTCAGTCAAGTTATTTGATTATTTATTATCAGATAAAGGTAAAGTAGGAGTGAAGTTCAACCTAGAACAGGCCACTTAGACGCAGACGGGGAGTAGAGGTATAGCTCTACTCTGTCTTTAACCCCAGCGCTAGATGGGGTGTGTGATCAACGCCACGCCCCGACCGCTTTACCCCCGGGAAAGAGCCGGTAAATTTTGTATAGGAGTCTGGTTGGGCCGCAGGGCCGGTTTGGAACGGTGCGTAAAATCTCGCCCCCATCGAGATTCGATCCCCGGACCGTCCAGCCCGTAGCGAATTGCTATACCGACTGAGCTATCCCGACTTACATCTATTACAAGCACCAAAAAGTATTACATTTCCTCGAAATTCTAAATATGTTTCTAATAAGAAAGTGAAATAAATTGAGTAGTGTGTCACAAGACAGCTTGACATTATGTAGCAGCTTCCAGGAATCGATTAGCTGCATTGCAGTCACATGGCGATGTCGACTGTAACAAGCTTAGAAAAGCAATTCATTATAAATCTGCCGTCTGTTGCAGACTTAATTAGATCATATATTACGAATTCAGTTACTTGTTGTCAGTATTGTATGAGTGAATTTTTCTGTTATGCTGGTGTAGATATTTGGAATAAAGTCGCTTAGTGTAGAAATATGCTGCCTGCTTTACCACCAAATGCAATAATTATTAATATACAATTTTAAGTGAAAATTCAAGTACTGTGTTTTTAATTGTTATCCCACTTACTGTTTACAGTTAAACACTTTTTATATTTTGACTGAAAATAATCGTGTGTGCTTAAGAGATGTTACTCTACCATTGTCAAGCAGGCCAAGGAATGTTGCCGATCCGTTTGCAGTAATTTTTTCAGCTGCTTGACATAATCAAACTTTTCAGTGCACGTTTCTCATAAGGACACTGTTTATACCATTATCTTATTACAGAATTAAAATGTAGACGAAAAACCAAAAACAGGTTTAGAAAGCAGATTTAGCAAAAGCAAACAATCTACGGAAAAGAACTATGGATTTGCCTGTTGTTTTATATGGGTGTGAAACTTGGTCGCTCACATTGAGTGAGGCACGTAAGTTGACGGTTATTGAGAATACGGTGCTGGGGATGATATGTGGGCCTAAAAGGGACGAGGTAACAAGGGAGTGGAGCTTAATGATCTGTACTCCTTACCAAAAATTATTTGGGTGCTCAAATAGAGAAGAATGAGATGGGTGGGGCATATGGCATGTACTGGGGAGAGGAGACGTGTGTACAGGGTTTTGGTGTGCAAACCTGAGGGAGAGAGACTACTTGGAAAACCCAGAAGGTGATGGGAGGATAATATTAAGATGGATCTTCAGGAAGTGGGATGTGGGGGCATGGACTGGATCGAGCTGGCTCAGGATAGGGATAGGTGACGATCACTTGTGAATGCGGTAATGAACCTTCGAGTTCCATGGAATGTGGGGAATTTCTTGACTATCTGAGAGCCGGATAGTTTATCAAGAAGGACTTGCTGTTTGGAGTAAGTAAGTATGTAAGTAAGTAAGTATATGAACAGGCCTTCTTAAGAACGTCTGTTTTATGTACAGCAGCAAATATTCAAAGAACACACAGATACCATTCGAATCTGACAGTTTTTAAGTAGCAAATTTCGCTTCGAGAACTGCGTTCTTCTGGCTTGTTACGCAGAGTGTAGTGGTAAATTTTACCAACCTCTCAGGCCAACCTATCAGTATAACCTTCAGGCGGTCGAGAATTCCCCATAAAAGTAAGAGTATAGCCAATGAGTGGCTTTCTTTTTGGATTTCTTGAATCCCCTGACGATGGCGCCCAATAACCCTACCTAAAAATTTAAACCTACACCCTGCATAACAACCCAGAAAAGCGCAGATATTATCTACATCGTTTCGGAAGCCTGAAGCCACCTAATTTTCGCTTCTTGTACGCGTAATAACAAACACAATGTCCAATGACTGCCTTTTGGAACGGTATTACAGGAATACGATCAGAGAGGCCGTTAGAATCTTTATAGCAAATTATGGCCGTGTACGATACTGTAATAATATAGACAGACCAACACAGTATAAAAAGAAAGAAGGTAATTTCCTCCAAAATTCAGTAAAATGAGCACGGTTAGTGACCATATTTACACTGAGGTCAAAATGGCCACAGCAAAGTGTGTAACCTTCACATGGCAAGTTTGTTTTTCCAAAGAACATTAAATTGAACAAACAACAATATACAACATTTGCTCTTATAACAATATTAACTAAAATAGACATTCTTTTCAATGGTGTGTGTGAAATTAAATAAAAAAGAAATGTGCATAGGCGCCTCTACTTTGAACTGAAACCACCCAAGAACTAGATCAGCGACGTCCTCAGAACTTCCCACTTGGATAGCAGGGACGGCTTCAGATGGAATTTGTAACCCCAAACATGCATTGATCAGTCTTCCCCACGTGCTGCATTTTCTGTCTCCCATGACGCTTGTTACACTATTTAGCAAAGGACGCTTGACCATATCGCCCTCGTTGTCAAACTTCCCCCTAATTACCCTGTATAATGTGGGAATGGAAATAACTTCTTAGTTGGGTTTCAAACGCGTTTCTTGTGATATACCTGGTAACACCAGGTTTGTGCCAGCGCACATCCACCATCTTGCTAATGACCACGGTAAATTATATTTTGAAACTTTCCTGTCTTATGAAAATTATTCATAGCTAATCGATACTACATAAAATCTAGTTCTGACTCTCTTCTCTTACTCACTTCCACTTTCTTCGCCTGGATTTCCCATTCACATTTAATCTTTAATGACAGGGCGCCTAAATGTCTCCGTTCAGTAAAGGTGGTAACAGTTAGTACCTACCTGAGTGCCATTCTCTCGTTGAAATGCGGCTGTTTACTCTTTAGGAGCTCCTCTCTCCACCTCCGCTTTTCTGGGTATTTCAACAACAGAAGGCGTCTGCCCCTTTTCACAATCCCCTCCCCCCCTTCCACGCTCTTCTTAATTTCCATATTCCCAAGTTCCACCCCTTCTTTTTATCATATTGCAACAGGATGTGTCCACTATCTCTTCCCCAACAGTGGTTCGGTTCCGCATATACTGATAACAACCTGTTATCTCTCATTTCCGCAAAATTCTTCTGTCTTTGTATATCAGTGCCCTAAGCTTGATAATGCGGTACATGGTTCTTACGTATCTCTCTCCCGTGTTCGCCTTTTATTATGCAAAATTTGTTTATTTAGGATCTTACCAGCTTCGATCCATCTACATCCTCAGAGTTGAACTTATGGTTGGTGATCAGCCAAGGCATGTCGAATATTATGTAACCAAATATCTAAACAGTCTTTATATGTGTACCGTGCACTGTCTACAGTTTATTATTTAGAACAACAAATAAACAATATATTAGTAGTAAAGTCTACTTGGTAAAGTACTACGACATGTTTCGATGTATTTACATTAATTTAGGAAGTTTTTTATTATAGATCTAAAGTTACAAAATCAATAAAATTAATAAAATTTAAATATAAACACATAAATTTAATGAAATTTTTAGTTTACAAAATCAATAAAATTGATAAAACTAAAATGTGAATATTTAAATTTAATTTCAATTTCATTTTTAGATTACAAAATCAATAAAATTATAAAATTAAAATGTAAGCATTTAATTTTTAATTTACAAAATCAATAGAATTGATAGCATTAAAATGTAAATATTTAAATTTAATTTAAATTTAATTTTTAGTTTACAAAATCAATAAAATTAAGAAAATTAGAGTTTAAACAGTTGAATTTACTTTTAATTTAGCTTTTAAGTTGGTTTCATTTTATCTTACATAAGAAAGTCTCCCTGAAGATGACACAAATACTTCGAAACATGTCGGAGTGCTTTATGAAATAGACATTACTCTGACTATTGTTCATTTGTTGCTCTATATTATAAATCTCTTAATAAGTGTGCAACGTTGTGTTCTCTTATCGTATTGCCATCCGCATCCTTCGAACTGTGAATTTTACACTCAGCCCTGAAGATAACACTAGTGCACCGACATGCACCCGTGTGCGTGCAGCAGACAATCCGATACGAAACAAGCACGTCACGTCATATGGAAGCACGTCCGGAAACTCTCATCTTCGGCGCCCCTTATGTGATCGTATCACATAATGCACAGTCGTCACATCATCGTTAGTTCGAAACTAAAAATATGTTACAGAAGGTCATTCATGTTAAAAAGGTCATGTTATAATACGTATTTTAAAACTTGATATTTTTAAACAAAAGAGTGATTTTTGTTAAATTTATAAGCCATATATAACTTCAAAATTTAAGAACTTTGAAACGTTTTGTAATATATGAACTATAAATATTTTTCATACGTATTTCTACGCATATTCATAATTTATCCTACGCATCAAAATTCAATTACCCATATTCATGAAGTAATATTAAATGAATATCTTTTATTACTTTTCTCTCTTCCTTCATTTTTCAAAATGCGAAATGCAAAAATTAAAATTCGACAATTGCTTAGGAATGTTACGTCACCGTATTAAATACACGTCATTAATTATTATGTCACACCGGAATTAATTTCATTCTACTGTATGTGGCACCATAGAATTATGTAATTATGTTCGAGCATAAAGCAATGTGTTACGTATGATAACCAAGCAGGTTTGCCTTCATTATCAATTATCAATACTGCGTCTTCACCTTTAATAACAACTCGCAATCTGCTTTATACAAGGAATCAGTCCGTACCGCGCTGTAAACACTTTCCACCACTGTTATAAAAACCAGTCAGTTAACGTTGTATAAAGCGAAGCTCGCTGTCTGTTCTGAGATCCGTACAAAACACTCAACGCAAAGCGAGCACCATGCAGAATTTTTTAATATTAAACCTGGTGGTACGTAGAGAAACTTCTAGAGTTTGAAAGGTTAATATCTAAAATCTCACCGAACTGATAACAAGAAATATAAAACATTATTAAACAAAATCTGTTCCTTCACTTCAATTTGCAGTCACGAAAATTGCATACTTCTGGGTCCTGTTACATTGGATCATCTTTGACTTGTCGGCTGCGCCGTATATTTCGTAAATATCTTTTAAACCTGTCTATTTTCGAGGGGAAAAAAATATTCCGATAAAGTGTATTCCGATTTCCTCTAAAGGTTTGGTCTGAAATTTTCTCAATTCAGGAAGAATTGAATATATTATCGGCTGATTCCTTTATTCAAAATGCCAGATTTATTTTTTCTTATTTTAAAAGAACATTAATCTCGTTGGCAGATTTTACTAAAATTTTTCAACGCAAAATTTTGCTAAAACCAACCCCCCCCCCACAGCGGGAGCAGAGTTGCTGCATGCAGGCTGGCGGTGAGACGGACGGACGTGACGAAACTAATAGATGCCTTCCGCAATTTTGCGAAAAGCGGTTCAAAATTGAATATACTGAAGTTCTATAAGGCGAACCATAAAGGAATATGTAAAGGAAAGGAAAAAAGTAGTCCTAATGCAAAAAGATAGAATAAATCTTAGTAACAAGTAAGAGATAACAAATTTTACAAATTTTTTAAGGCCAAAGCGCAGTGCGCTATGGACTGATTGATAAGCGACTCTTAACTGGCAAAAATAAATGAATTTTTTGTACTTTTTCGTTTATATTTCCGAAAGCCCACTTTACCCAGTACCCTGGGGTAGAGTGGTAAATTTGCACTACCTTGGTGAACGTTTGAAGTAAAATGCTTAAAATATTCACATTAATAGAAAAAATTCTCGCCCTAAAATCTGAGACATTGGGTACCAGTATTAGGCATAAATGGCCAACATTTTTCCTTAAGCTGACCACTGTACCCGAGTTTCCATTACGGTACAGTCGTTGCATATTCTGTGTCCACCAGAGCCCACACGTAACTTCGAACAGACCTTCCTCAACTCGTCATCGATTTCCGGTGCTACAGTTGGACCTGCAGTAAATTTATGATTACCATGACAGACAATATTACTCGTACTTTGCAAAACAGTTTGTTCCTCTAAATAAACTTCACTAGTTTCTTATTTATGCGCTGGTTATTAAACCTGTCTTACTTTCTGTCACAAATTATTGTCGTTCCTGGTAATAATGGTAGCGAAATGTGGACTTGATAAGAGACAGCAGTACTGATAGTAGTTCATACTTGGCAACTCCCTGCAGTACGATTCTTCTTTAGCAAAAGGTGAGTACTTTTGCGAACGTCTCGTTTTCATTAGTTTATTCCACGATTAAGTTCTTCAGGACCTTGTCCTGTGGTATTATTAATAAATTACTGATTAATTTATGTTGATAATACATGAATACGGGTGCTTGAAATCTTTCGTGTTAACAATGTAAGCAATATGAAGTTCTGACATCATTTGAAGAACGCCCAGTATTCTTTCAAAACTCCGCAAGCGGTGACGGATATTTGGAATCTGATTAGACATTCTTGTCGGTTCACACACCACAATGTCCTCAACAAATTTACTCGCTGACAATCAATAAGAGTTTATTCCCCCCAAAAAACAGTCCCAACATTACTATAACCAATAAAATAAAATTTTTCTGTACTAATATGACCCAAACAAATACACCATCACCATAACCAAATTTTATGAATTAATCTCGGGCTTAGCGTGATTTGAGGCTTCTGCCGCTGTTTAAATGAAATTTTGGTCTTCTGTGATCTTACACAAACTTGATTGGTAGATGTATACCGACGTTACAGGACAACTTCCACGGTCCCATCTTCAAGTGTCAAGAAGTCCAAGAGTACCGTTTCAAACATAAATGCTGTAATGTAGGATGTTTCGAAACGTCGGTATCCCAATGCCACACGACATTCCAGAAGAACGAACACCACAATTTTGGACTTGGTTTAACCTCACTAGGCCATCATTAATGTGTTTAGTAATTAGACGTTCAGAGGACCGTTCAGCATCGTGATATATTCTTATAATAAAACCAACTACATGCACGCATTTCTCAAATTTATTTTTGGAATAAAACTCTACATGTTTCGGACAGTTTCTCTGTCCATCTCCAGGAGTCTAGTGCTGTATAGACAGCTATAGGTATATGTCATACAGGTTATTCTGACTGCTTGCTAGCGGGATCAGGATCCCGCTAGCAAGCAGTTTTATTCCAAAAATAAATTTGAGAAATTAGTGCATCTCGTTGGTTTTATTATAATAATAGTGTTTCGTAAATAAAACTGTGACGTTAGCAAAGATTTGCATAATAAAAAACTACAAATTTTATGTTAAGTTTAAGAATAATGAAACCACAAAAATATGTATAGAATCCAACACAGCATCTCAACGTAAAGAGTAACAATACAGTAAACAAAGAAGAGTATTGGTCTTGTGAGTATAATAGTACAGGATAGTTCGTAAGTCCCTCCGGAGATTCCGCAATCGGCTGCGCAACAGCCAAAGCAGACAGAGCAGGAAGGAGCATATCAATAAATAGAGAATCTCCCAAAGTTTTTTTGTGTACTAGGCGTCGTAGCGTACTTGCAGGTTTCACCGCTAGGGGGGCAGTCGTGACGAAACATGGCGTGGACAGGGAATAAGAAAGCGTTCTGTGTATTGGAATTTGCAGTATTGACATCTGCCGCGTCACCAAGGGTGGACATATCGAGCACCTGTAAGGTAGGACACAAACTTGGCGTGTCTCTCCCTCTGTTGACATGCTCTCCTTCAGCGTGACCATCTCGGCTACTGTACCGCAGAGGTCGGAAATCCCGGAGGGACTTATGAATTACCCTGTATATAAAGCTACCCATTATATATTATATCCTTATATATATTATATAATATAATTCGAGTATTGGAACTTATAGTTGCTTTTGTAAGGACGTCATACACGTGCCAAAGGGCGTGATTATCTTGTTACCTTCAGAAACTCTAACAATAAAGAGGTTTTAAAAACTTTCAAATGTTATTTCAGCGTGAATCGGGGCGAATGAAATTCCTATAGAAACTCACCAAAGCCAATAAAAATATCCGCTTTGTATCGAAAGGTCATCTTGTTGAAAACAGACTTTCATATTATAGATTTGTTATGCATGTAAAATTTCAAATACGTCTATTACCACATGTGACAATACGACACAGAGCACAAAAAGTGACATGGTAAGATGAAGAGTGACAGTTTCCGGATAAAGTTCCCCACATAGGAGAAAAATAGACAAAAATTATAAAATCCGAAGACAGTTGTGATCGAAAAAAAAAGCACTGGGTGGAGTGAAAAAAAAAGATGGGGCAAATTTATTTTAGCATGTCTTCTACACCGGAACAGTTACGAGCTCAATTTCGTGTTTCACACCTAAATGTTCCTTTCAGATCTGATAATAAAATAGAAAGTTTTTTTGGAATGATATGTAAAATACGTTACACCTTCAGAATGAAATAGTGTTACCGAAGATTTTCAAAAGTTTATGTTTTCTTTTCCGGCCCCAAATTTTCAGAAAATAGCTTCTAAAATAAATGTTACTTTTCATGGATTTTTGTAAAAATGGCTTCTTTTTTTTTTTTTCTTCAGTTGGTTCCAAGTAACCTCAAAGGACTGACAATCACAAACAAATTTTACTAAAGTGGGATACAAACAGCCTTCAGCGAGATCTTCCTAAGCCTCTGCATATCAGCTGAAACCACCTTCACTAAGAAATGCGGTGAAAGTCTATTGTAAACCAATCGGATACGTCAGCCGCGCCTTTGGTTGTATGTAATGTTGAATGATATCCCTAGACATTTTAATGGGGGAAATCTATTTTTCATATTTTAACATAATTTATTCCGTGCGTTTTTATTGAATTAAATTGTCCATTAATGACACCAACAAATATAATACTAAATTCTAATATCACACTCTACGCGGAACTGAATAAACATCGTACAAACCCAAGATCCATAAAGTATCGAAGGCAAATTACATGTTTATATACACAAAAAAGCAACATGGCAACACACTAAGTTTTAAATATATTTAATTAAAACGTCATACTAAATATTACTGTTTTTTTGTTCAGATATATTAAAGTTTAAACAAAAATTTTAATCGCAGTTCGAGAAGCCCCGACAGTATACATTGGCTGCAACAACACTGTAGTATATTACGAGTTGCTTTCTTTATCCATTATATTTCAGTACGTTGTAACCTTGCTATAGAACTCCCTGAGGATGGTGTACTCGTAAATGACTGCGAAAGAAGTAGGAGCGATACATAGCTGTATTTATATGTATCAAGGGTGCAGTTTATGGTGTCAAGAATGGAATATGAGGCTCCTTTCTGTGTAACGTCCTGTCACCCTGAAGATGGAGGAGGTATGATTCTCCTTGATGTCCTGTCACTCTGAAAGTGGAGTAAGTACAATTAGCAGTGACGTCCTGTCACTATGAATATGGAGGAAGTACAATTTGCAGTGACGTCCTGTCTCCCTAAAGATGGAGGAGGTATTATTCTCCGAGACGTCCTGTCACTCTGAAAGTGGAGGAAGAACAATTAACCGAGACGTCCTGTCACTATGAAAATGGAGGATGTACAATTAGCCGTGACGTCCTGTCATTTTGAAGCTGGAGAGAGTACTTTTTTCCTGTACACCCTATCAACGGCGTAGATAGTCAAGACAAGACCAACGTTGCACCAATAGCCGAAGTGAAAATATTAGAATCAGCAATAAGAACATTTCCCCAACCATCTCCCTCCCCCAAACTACTGTATTGAAAATATGTACAAGAAATGTTGTTATAAAATTTTGATGAAAGGACATAATAATAAGCAATAATGAAGAACATTTATGGATATTTAGCATAATTCTTGTACACGAGTATTTAAACATTTCTCTCACTCTTATAATGTATAGGATGTTTACTTTCGTGCTTGACCGACGAGCCCCTTCCCATCCGTCCGTCGCCCGCTCCGCCAGCGTTGCGTCGTACGTCGCGTTTGGGGGAGGATTAACGGTCGATGATAGGAGTTAGTCAGACGATCGCAGTGATGATAACCTTTAGAAAACGTAATAAAGAGCGTCAGGCCTGCGTCTATAGGTCAAGTAGGAAAAAAATGTAGGTTTTGAATTTTGGATTATTTACAGGAGGGCGCCTGAAGACATAAAGTACGAGAGAATACGATACAAGAAGTTGAGGAGATGAAAGAATATAACAGTGTGTCAAGTAGATAATTATTGAGTGATTTAGAAGAAAACTTTTCATCTTCAGTGGTTATAGAGTGGAATGATGTAAGAATATTAGCTCGGATATTGGACAAGATATAATAAAAAGCAGGAATTCAAAGACGCTTTCAAAGTGCTGTATTGGATAAATAGAATCTACCGTAGTTTGTGTTGTGAAGGAGTTTGGAATTGGAAATTTGTCATAAACAAATTTTCCGATACATACAGATTTTACATTGTGAAATCAGGACCCGCCAGATAAAAATGTGCTTTTAGTGGCAAAAGAAACTTCATGACATATCCACGTCCGTTTTGATAAGGAACACAGCAGTTGGTGAAAGGAAACTCGTATAGAGGCCACTGTGTAGCTTGTACTGTCAGCTGAGAACGAGATTACACCAAGCAGGCAGAACACTAAGAACTGAACGGTCGTTTTTGTTCATGTGCCAGTGGGAAATCAATTTTCATTCCTCACTTACATAGTAGAGAAAATGGCGAGGCCTCTGAAAGGGGTAAATAATTGATATTACTGAAATAGAAGGTTACAGTATCTCTGCCGGACGTAACACCTTTTGGTTCGCCAAGACTTCGTGATAACTCAGCTCACATTTCATGCCACTTTGTGTAGTTACTGATGTAACCTCAGTCAGTGAGCGTTAAATTTCGCGCGGACCAGTTGCCTTTCAGCGTGTTCTGCTACTTAAACGGAATGAGCGTCATTCAAACAACAAGCACCATCAATTAATCTTCTCACGACAGCTCCATAGCTCCTTACGAGACTTGTTCTCCACACAGTGAGATCTAGTTCCTCCTCTTTCAACTTTCACTACCTTGCAATAGCTGCTTACTTCTTCTTCCTCGTCTTCCTGTCTTTTCTAGCTTTCCTTCAATGTGTTTTACACGGTAGTCCCCATGCAAGATGTGACAAATCCAGCTGGTTACCCTTAATGCGTTTTATTGAATTTAGGATACTCGTCTCTCACTTTATTCATTGTAATACTTCTTTTTTCACCCCGTCGGCCTTACTGATCTTCTCCATCCTTCTCCGGCATCACATTTTAAAATTTTCAAGATATTCCTGATCTACGTCCTGAAGTGTGCAGTTTTCAGCACCATAACCAGGCACGCTCCAAAGGTAGCATTGCACTGGTTGATTCCTAAATTTTAAGTTCAGATTGCTTGAAGGAAAATACTGTTTCTTAGGCAGCTGCCAGACACGCAGCTGGGCAATTCTCTGCACTTCATATTACCCGAATCTCCAATAACTTTGCACAACTGCTTGGTCCTCGTGCCAGTTCTGAACCATTTTAATCCAGTCCACATTCTCAGAACTTCGTTACATTTAAGCCTAATTTTAGTACAGCAGTTCCACAACCTCTCACTCTTCTTAAAGATTTGTGTAAAAGATTTCTATAAGTTTGTTATCATTCCCATGCCTATTTCATGAATTCTCAATCCCATTGATTGAATTTTCCTGAAAATATTTGGAAAGAATTATGCACCATTAATCTAGGAAGTGTGTCAGCCCCGTTGTGTGTGTGAAACTTGGAACATTGTATGTAGTCAAACACAACTGTGTGTATAAGCATGCACGCGCATGCGCGTGCATGCGTATAGTAAGATCTTAAGTTCCCCTAAGACAACCTGAAGATGGCCAGTACAGGCCGAAACATGTAGTTGTCCATTATATAGTCATTAAATACACATCACGTGACACAGTTGTGTTTGACTACATACAGTTTTCCAAGATGCACCATTAAGTTCTTCATAAGACAAGTTTTTTCTCTTTTTTCGCTTCCTTAAGTCTAAACATAATCTTCACACCTGTGTCTACAATCCAAAACCTTATGTAGTATATCTTACACTATTACATTTGAACAAAAAAAACTAATTTGCTCTTTTGGTATAATTTATATTTCATGAGAAATAATTCTCAAAATTATTCAGGTATAACTTGTTTTATTGTCGTTTTTATCAACATTGTCAGCGAAAGTGCCGGCACTGTAATATTTCGTCCACAATGTCTACTTGACACGTGAGACTCATTCATTGTAATTACTGCGGTGATAATTAATACATTAGTACCCAAGGGACAGGGCGTAATCAAGTAAGTAGCAGACACCAGCTATAGCACGCAGCGTTCCTAGAATAGTGTCCCTGTGGCAAGGAGGCACGTGAGTACATATAATTTACTGGAACTCGGACAATTTTTTGTGTTTTACAAGTTTTGTCGTCTCCAGTAAGGATTTCGGACAAAATAGTTTCTTTTTTCCAATACAGATATTATTTCATTTTATTAGCTTTTAGATATTTTTCAAATTCAGTTTTGCTCCTTGAAGTGAATTGTCTACTGACATCAAGTATTGTAAAAGAGAAAATTTACAGAGCAGTAAAATACAAACTTGTCAAGTTACGTAATAGAATTATACAATATAAACCAACAAAATGCACTTTTTCTGAATTAATATTTTTATTTGCGATGTCTTCTGCATGTTTCGAAGGAGAGGGTTCGTCTTCTGGAAGACGATTTTATATAAAAGTGTGGTATAGGGTGTTTTACATGCATCAGTATAAGCTGTCTTATACTGGTGCATGTATGATGAGAAGTCTTATAAATTGTGATCAGCAACAAATACAATCAGATGATAAAATCAAGTAAAAGGATAAGGGCGGATCATGTAGCACGTATGGAGAAGAAGAAAAATGCATACAGAGGTTTTGGTGACGAAACTTGAGGGACGGTCTAGATGTAGATGGAAGGGTATTGTTATAGTAGATATCAAAGAAATGAGACTACATAATGCGAACAGGATTGATCTGGTTCAGGATGAAGGAAAGTGGCTTGCTTTTGTGAGTGCGATAATGAACCTTCAGGTTCCACAAAGTGAGGGGCGTTTGTTGAATAGCCCAGAAACTATTAGCTGCTCTGCACCATGGAAATAGTTTCCTTAAGATTTAGGGGGAACTTTTTACCCTTATGTTACTCAAATTTTTTAAACACTAGAGTATTGGCAAACCTCATAATTCTTCTATAAACGGCTGTGAGGAGAAATGTTCTTAAACATCCGTCCGTCTGCTGACAGCCGGACGATTTACGGTGGGTTTTATCAACTTGTTTTTTCAAATCAAAGTTTATATTGAAGATACATTTCACATCGACATTTTTTGCGTTATTGATATAGTGTTTTGAATTCATTTAACACATTTACCTAAACGCGTATGCTTTATTTCTGCGTTCTTTAAAGCATATGTCCCCATGCAGTTCATGAAAGCGAATGGGGGGGCACTAAAGTTATAGCTCTACTCATTCTTAATCCTGGCTCTATATGGCAGGAGAGGTCAGCTACAGGCTTTCGGCCGCTTTAACACTGGGAAATTATCCATTTTTCCTAGGGAATATGAGGCTGGGTTGACTGCAGAGCTCCTCTGGAAGCTTTGGAGAATATAAAAACCTCACGCCCTGACAGTAATCTTGTTTCGTAGGGGACTGAGACAGAAACGACTAATGTAAGAAGTCCTAGACGCTTATTTTCATTGTTACACCGTGCATGTTGTTGAGTTACTCAATTATTATACCAACTACTGCACATATATAAAATTTATAAAATTTACACATTAAATCATTAAAAACGCTCCGACATGTTTCGGTCCTAGGACCATCATCAGCGAGCCATATCGTCCTT
>Ga0136643_10002258_pt1 | contig 24832 bp, 10 predicted proteins | sample TergutLab28metaG_FD_96883 | JGI IMG/M metagenome (GOLD analysis project Ga0136643, IMG submission 96883) | Labiotermes labralis P1 segment gut microbial communities from Petit-Saut dam, French Guiana - Lab288 P1 (version 3) (version 3) | ecosystem: Host-associated > Arthropoda: Insects >... | reverse complement strand
GCATACAGTAAGATCTTAGGTTCCCCTAAGACAACCTGAAGATGACCAGTACAGGCCGAAACATGTAGTTGTCCATTATATAGTCATTAAATACACCTCATGTGACACAGTTGTGTTTGACTATATACAATTTTCCAAATAAGTACGATTTGATTTACAATCTGCGATGACGCTAAACATCGCATATATTTTGTATTATAAAAGGGACGCGTGAAGTAATGACGAGCAGACCACGCACAACACTTACATGTATTCAAGTTCTGAAATAGGACAGTAATCATTTATTACTGCATGACTTATTATGTCAAATGGAACGTCTGGGCGATTGCTATTGTTCGGACGTTAACTTTTCTGTTCTGCAAAAGTCCAGACCGGCTCTGAGGCCCAACCAGCCTTCTGTTCGGTGGTTGCCGGGGTTCTTTCCCAGGGGTAAAGCTGCCAGGGCGTGATGATAACCATTTTCCTTCATCTAGCCCCGAGGTGAGTAATGAGTGGAGCTGTGCCACTTCTCTCCCATACGCTTTCATGACGTGGACAGAAACTTTTGTCATATCTTAATGTTGTAAGGCCCTTTCCTCTTGACGTTACATAGTCAATACAGTTGATAAACTGTCGTTAAGTTACCAGCCGACCAACTAACTTGATATTTGAATTTTACGTTCAGGTGACCGTGCATCGTGATAAATTCTTATAAAAACCAACCAGATGCACTAATTTCTCAAATTTATTTTTGGAATAAAACTTTACGTGTTGCGGACAGTTCCTCTGTCCATCATCAGGAGTTTTTCACTGTACACGCAGCAGTGGTATATGTCATGCAGGTTTGCTGACAGCTTGCGATCAGGATCAGGATCCTACGTGTAAGGTGAAAAACTCCTGATGGAGAGAGGAACTGTCCGAAACATGTAGAGTTTTATTCCAAAAATAAATTTGAGAAATTGGTGCATCTGGTTGGTTTTATTATAAGAATTTAACTTGATGTTGTGTTAGATTAGACGTGAAGGAGTGGACTTTTGTGACGATGGTTTTGCTGTCAGTACATTGTCTGTTTTAAAAATATCATTAACTATCTAATTTTGGCGTGTTCAGTTATTTTAATTGGGGCGGCTTTGTAGTGCAAAAGGATTCAGTTCTTTGATGAAGCTCGCAGCAGTGTGACGACTGTTTTGCCTAAAACTGCGGATAGCACTTTTTATCGTTTCCATAACATTTGTGTTTTCGCGTGTGCAGACTAACGTGTGATGTTTGTTTATGCAAAGCAGAGCCACATTTTCACATCTCGTTGTGACTTTGGGCTCTCTGATAGAATAGATAGTTGTCTGCTCATTGGGGAGAAGATTGGTCTGTCTGTATGCATGTCTGTCACGGGGACTTAGTGGTCAATTTTTATTTTGGTATGACAAACTCATCTTCCTCTCGGACAGACTGTCCGTCATGCAGAAACACAGGAAGCCATTATACAGATCTTTTCAACACAGCAACCGTTAAATAGTGTATGCCGACCCTACCACCGGACTCCTGGGTGAAATGTCCAACAAGCGGAAACCCCATTGTTCTGCTGTACAAATTGTAAACAAAATTTACATTACTTATCCTCTGACTTATCCTCTTGGTATAGGTGCATCGTCTCCGTTACGGCTATACTATATAGGGACTGTAGGAATTCTTCTCCCACGGTTCACTATGTAGTGGCAGGTACGGCATGCGTTATTTTGTGATGAATCCGGGACACTGTTGCCGAATATTCAGATCAACAGTAGAGTGATGTGATTTTATTTTTGTAATGTGCCTCTAATTACATACTGTGTTACTCAATTATTATACCAACTACTGCACATATATAAAATTTATACATTAAAACATTAAAACGCTCCGACATGTTTCGGTCCTAGGACCATCATCAGGGAGCCATATCGTCCTTGCTAAAGTCACACTATAGAGCGTTTTAATGTTTTAATGTGTAAATTTTATAAATTTTTTATATGTGCAGTAGTTGTTATAATAATTGAGTAACTCGACAACATGCACGGTGTAACAACGAAAATACATACTGTGTCTTAGAGCTGTGCTGCTCGGCTATCATGTAGCAATTAATGCTAAGGCATGAATGACAGACAACGCTACAGAGACTCCGTGAAAGTTTACCTGAACTTTGTACCTACTCGTCAGGCTGCTCACGTTTCAGTGGAGTCTTAATGCTTGCCACGTCGAGTGAGAACATCTGGAGTTAGAGACTCTACAACGCTTTCGATTCTTTTCGTCAAAAGGTCCTTGTCATCGGTTTTGTCTTCGCACCTCTTGTTGTGTACATTGTGGTAGATGAAACACAGACTAACGTCCGTATGTCGCGGTGGTCATGTTTTCGAACTTTCTCTTTCAAAACATCGTTGTATCGGATATTGTCACCTTTACAAATATATCTACCACATATATATGTATATATAATACACACACACATATATATATATGTTGTGCTTTAGCCTGCAGCCCGGACACTACTCCAGCCTAACCGCACCTAACCTCCCAACATACAGCAAACCAAGACCGAAACGACCCATGTGGTAATCAACATCATACTCACGAGATCCTGATAACGGGCATAGTAATGCCCGAAACATGTTGAGCCTTTAAGAAGTACAATAAAATAATAAGTGACATCTAGTTGGTTTTTTATTCTTCAGTTACATTTATATATATTTGCTGGTCGAGCCGGGTTTCGGGGTTTGAATTCTGGTACACTCCCACCCGTCCTCTTATTCAAAGGGCACTGGCGTTCTTTCCGAAGGGTAAAGCATTCGGGTCGTGAAGTTAAATCGCCTTCTATACCCGAGGTTAAGAATGAGTGGAGCTACACCCCTGCTTTTTCCTTGTGCATCCGTGGCATGGACAAGAAAAACTCCAATTTTTCGCTAACAAAATAAGTTGCTAGTTCAGCTACGTAAATAATTTACTAATTAACTGATTGGTTTTCGAACTAGGCGGTACGGTGCATTTGATTTGTTGCTCTTACAAAGCCTTCTGTTATGGTGGGACCAAAGGTTCATCATCTCAGAAGTTAGCTGTTAGCTTCTTCTGTGTCAGCTGAAGCAATTCCCACGGTGTTTTTATTAAGGAGTTACTCGATTTGAGTCTCGACTGGCAGATGAACCGCTTTGAAATGGTCTTGGTTTTCTTCACAGTCGGAGTAATCTGTATCGTCATGTCAGTCCACAGAGGCACGTTAACCCGGTTTTTGCTAATCACACTGGCAGATAAACCACTTACTTCTTCTTCCGAATTAGAAGTATACCATATTCTTGTAAATTTCGGCCGGAATTTTGTTCACGTTATGTATTTCACCATGTGTGTTACTCCGTCCGAGATTCGAGCATGTTATCTTTGTAGCTTGTCGCACGCGTTTTATTTGAAATATTCGTTATCGTTGTTACTAGAGTATTTGTAGAGAATTTCTATAAAGCGTTACGCATTTCGGCGATCCGACCACCCTGCCTTATCCGCCCATGTGTTTGGTGGGGGTGAAGCGTAAGATCGTTGAGCTAATTGTTAAATCACCGTCTTCACCTTCCCTTTGCTTCAACTTCCTGTTCTCGTAATATCTCTAGCAATCGTGTTCCTTAATCTGTGTTCCTCTCTCAGACCGGGAGACGTTTTAGTTCCTCTTTGGTCTAGTATACCTTGTTCTGAAACACCTTCGATCTTTCTGTCTTTTATCAGAGCCTGAGAGACTTTCATATCCTTTTGGCATTAGTATTTCTTATTATCAGACATCCCTAATCTCATTATTTTTTTTTCCCGTGAGACAGATATATATCTGTGTTCGGTCATCACATTCCTTGATTCTGTGAACACCATCACTACCAGAATGTTATTAGCTCGGTCCATAGTGCCATCTTTTCATTGACCTCGTTCTTGATACGCGGACCTCAGATCAATTTTTATCGCATGCATTTCGCGGCCGCGTTCATCTGAACTATATTAAAAATTCCAGTTCGTACCTCAGAGAGAACACAGTCCGTGTCCATTATGAACACCAGTCCTTAAAGAGTGTATAGGGAATCGATCACTCTTTTGTTATGAGATTCATACGAAACCCGCCGCATATCAAAATTCAGAGTTTATTCAATTTACTGCAGGTGGTACCACTGGTTTTTGAACGGTTAACGACTTCGATAATATTGTATGCAAGGACGTTGATATCTGGGAGCAGCAGTAGCAGTTAGGTGTAGTTGAGATGAATATAAGTTAAGGGAATGCTCATTGTTATTGTTCGTGCTAAAAACTTTGTAGGTACTGAAGCATTAACGTTTGAGGAGTGGGCGTAATTATTCAGCCTGTTAATGCCCGCCGGCGTCACTTCAAGTGCAGTGGAGTACTAATCAAACTGTTCTGATAATAATGGAGACGTTATTAATAACGAATAGCTGGAAGGTCATAGTTCCTGCTTGTGACATGCGTGTTTCCGGTACTGCTGGTTTAACACAGCTGTGTGACAGACACAACTATAAGCACTTTGCTTCTATTGTCTCGTCATACTACAGTAACGAATCACACAATCAATGCATCCCTGCTACACAGACTTTCCTGTCTCATTCGTAGCACGCAAGTACGTCTTAACATTACAAGCTTGTCATTGTGCTTTGAATTAGAGGCGCATCGGCTTTCGAAAGCCCATCCCATGTTAGCTGAACAGAAATTAACGAGATACGGTTACGAACGGGTCTTGAAAGAACTTGTCCTTCTTAATTTTGTTGTATTGTAACCGGACAAGGCCGGTGAGTCTGAGGAATACCACTAACTATTTTAATTTTTAGAGGGTTAGTACCGCGGTCTTCCCTCCACCGATCGCGCTGTCACCTCCTACATCCCGCCCACAGCCAGTTCTATCCAAGTGCTCCCTTATATCCCCAAGATTCATTCACCCTTAAATGGCGACTGTAGTATTTGCCGATGTGTCGGGGTTTCTTTATTCCTTCAGGTGGCTTGAACTCGAAAGTGGATTCAATGCATTCTTAAGCGTGTTAGATCTAGACACTGGTCACGCAGCACTGTGTTGCACTGTTCGGCAGTCTATTGCCGAACAGTGCAACACACATACACCAATAAGGACCTAATATATGCAGCCACACCACCACCGTATTAACCACACACCGATGTATTTTAGTGGACTATTTTAACAACTGTAACTTTAGTAAGCACAAATTAATGCGCTCCCTGTTGATGGTGTAACTGTAACACCGAAATATGTCGGAGCTGTTTTAATGTAAATTTTAATATTGTTTTTAAGACAACTCGCTAGTGCGTCAGTTGGTGAATAATAAACCTTTTATAATCTCTAGACATGTTTCATATTTCACGTGCTTCCTACATCGACCCACTTATCTTATCCGTCTTCATTTGTTGACGCCAGTATTTAGCACTTTTTGTTTACAGTTTTTTTTTAAATTTAATTCCGCCATCTTGCCAGGGGGTGTTCCTTGTGTTATCCCGTACTGAAGTGTGCACCATTTTTTTAGCTCCCTTACCCTGCTGCGTATCCCGCACACATGATTTCCTTTGATTAGATCACCCTTAAGAATATTATGTGACGCGCTGAAATTATGAAAGCCCTTATCGTGCAGTTTCCTTCCCTCTGCTCTTATTTCCCTCTTCTTAAGGTTCATCTGTTCTCCTCAGCATCCACTTATTAAGCACATTCCATTCCCCCCCTCCCACCTTAATGTAGAACCCACGTTGCTCAGTCATTCAAGACAGCAGGGGGAGGCTTGTATATTTTCGTACTTACGTGTTTAATGTAGGAGACAGGCAATCAGAAGATCCTGAACAGAAATGTGACAAAGTCAGAATTTAAACATTTTTAGTTTTTTCATGAATGTGTGTTGTTTATGTCTTAAGGTCTTTGCTAAGCATTTTAATTGCGTTCGCGTTTTCGAGTGATTCAGTATTTGCTTGTATCTCAGTACTATGACAGTCCAGAATTCTGATGTCAAGACGTGAGCAAATACAGTCGCAGTTGGCGAGTTTCGAATTGCAGGTTTCGTATCTTTTTTTTTTTTAAAGTGATTTCTGTGTTTTAATAAGGGAGGACCACTAGTCAGTCCTTGACGAAGTCTTGAAGTGCAGAGTGAATTTAAGACTTTATAAAGTTCACACACCAACAAATGCACTCTTTATTAAACTTGATAAAGTTTTAAAATCTACGTTAAAAATCACTTCGACTTGCTCCTACATGTATAGGTCTTTGAGCACGACCACATTCATGGAGCCTTCATTAGAGCCTAGCTAAAGTTATATTTGATTAAGATTCGGTAAAAAAAATTATGTCGTCTATAGATATCAAAATGCACGGTACAACGATAAAAAAAATGAACGTAAGACCTTTATTTTCTGAGGGTTTCGGCCCTGCTGGGTGTGAGTTATGGGATTCGGCGGTACTTTCTAGAGACTTTGGCTGCTCAGAGCGGTTTTGTATTTGGACCATATCGTAAATTGTAATTGAGTAAGTGTTTGGTGGGGGACCGCGGTAGCACAGTGGCTAAGGTGCTGTGCTACAAATCGGAAGGTCGCTGGTTCGATTCCAGGTGGTGTCATTGTAATTTTTCATTGACATAATCCTTCCGATCACACGATGGCCCTGGGGTCGACTCAGCCTCTGACAGAAATGAGTACGAGGAGTATTTCCTGGGGGTAAAAGCGGCCGGTGCGTAAGGCTGACAACCTTGACACCATTCTGGGCCATTGTCACGTAATCTTGGAACCTTAACTTTCTGGAACCCTGTGGGCACCTCGGGACCTGTAATGGGATTGATATACCTCTTTTTTTTTTAAAGTGTTATCTCACGTAATCAGCACTACTATTCATCTATCATGGATTGAGTTTTTGAGAACGTTGTATGTTTTCTGGCTTCCTAATAGGGCCCGAAATACATAACTCTATCCTGGGTCTAATTGTTTTGCATTATCACACAGTTCTACCTTTCCTTCTCCATAACACTATTATTGAATAGTCTGTAGCCGCAGATATTCTCTGAGTGTCTTATTGAGACCTGTGTTAAAGAATAGTGGAGCTTTCCCTCGACCCAATTCTTCTTCACGGCATAGTTTGTAAGAACAGGGACAGTTTTTCCTGTTACTCTTTGATGATGGTAAATGTGTGTGAGCTGGCTACCCAAGTGACACATTCGAAGAATTATTTGCTTCCTTATCTCGATCTCTTAACGAACAAAGAAGAGAAGAATGATGGGACAGGAGGACGAAACAAGGGAGGGAAATAAAAGAAGCAGAGAGACTAATACAGGGGCAGAAGAAGTTCTAATTCATTGGGGATACGCTCTGATAAACATGAGTGATAACCGTATTGATGTCTGTCTGTAAATAACGTTTAAAAGTTATCTGGAACGGATGGAGCGTGTTAACAGCAGGGCACAACCACTTCACGGCTGCTAACGAACTGTGATTTGTGCAAACGGAAACTCAGCACACGCATTTCTGTGTGTCTATGCTATTAGCTTGGCGAGGTAAATGCAGAACACTCGACTGGTTAATTGGCGTATTGAGACTAAACTTCGGTTTCATCTGTAGACCCAGCTGAACTTTTTCACGGGTCACATTGCCATTACTCATGTGAATTCATTGCATTTTGGAAGGCCTACATTCCACTTCCTTCTTACTCGGGACAGGGTTTTGCTGTACGTGACTTTGGCTGCAGTGTTTCGTTGCATTGGGACTATAGATGAACATTATAAAATGCGTTCCTGTATACCGTTTACTGAAAAGTCTGTGAAGAAGGCACTGCATAGCCTTCTGTTTCAATAGTGAGCCAGACAAATTTCTGGAATACAGTTATGGAATCTAGTGACCCGTATTAACCAATCAACTACTATAACACTGGAACAGTGGGTTCGAATCCCGGTCAGGTAACGGATGTTTGACACGGCTTTCTCTTTTTCTCTTGGTCTTCCGTAAGCCTCATAGCCATGCAAGATCACGTACTGCTTGTGCCAGATATTTAAGAAACGGAGGAATAGCGTAGAAGGTAAGACACGAATCGGGTGTAGTTACAAAAGAAGAAGGACAAACAAGAGTGCATAAGCGATCCCCACGTATTGGCGCTGATGTCAATTTGTGAGACACAAACCGAGCCTTGCGCAGTTAATCGCGCCTCCCACTCACGCAAAGATTATACGCTCCTAGTTTCAAAAGCAGACTGTGTAAGGAAATAATGACTGTTATAGTCCTTTACTGTATTTATGTTTTGTAGCACGTACAGATTTGCTTTTCGACATTCACTTAAAATTTCTTTTGACGATTTGCCCCGGAGATTATGTAGGGTTTATATACGATGATTTCGAGCCAAACAGAAATCCGTGTAGTAGTTTTTAAACACGACAGAACTAGGATAGCTCAGCCGCTATATCGACTAGCCTTCAGACTAAGCGACCCACGAATCAATGGAGCAGTACTCCACTCCCTTCTACGCCTTCATGATATGCATAGGCCTGGGGAAAGGTAAAAAGAGTTAAGGTCCATGTTCATGCCATGAAGGCATATGGGGCGGGGGGGGGATAGACGTATAGCTCCACTCATTTTTACCGCAGCACTAGATGGATCGTGGCGTGCACAGAACCAGATGTAATAGAGATGTGTTTAGTAGTTTGGAGATTAATCATAAGGGAAAGCGGACACTCTGAAGGTGCTTCTCCTTTATGTGTTCACTTTATGCAGGCTGTTCGTAGAACACGAAAGATGCGAAATTGTAGCCTCTGTTCAGTAGGCTGACCTGTAGTCATTTTTATTGCAGATAAAACTCACGACGTCATTAGGGCACCCTGGCGCTGAACGGATTTAGCGTCCATTAGCAAACCATTTGTTCACTTTTGTGATAAATTTGGTTTTGTAAACGTGTTTAATATCCAGTCCAGAATTTACGTGAATAACATTAAAATTTATTGCGGGGAGTAATAGCAATTGTAATCGAAAGAAGCGTCGTTCATTGTAACAGCTCAAGCGTGCCTGAAACATTTTGCTAATTTGGGCTTATTTTGTAGGGATAATTGTTTAGAAAATATAAAATGTACGAAAGTAACCTTGGAATGCTTTCCTATACAAAAACTTTACATTTGGTCATATTTCTAAACAAATGAAACGCAACCTAATGATGAGGCAATGACGTGTTTGCTCTGAACTTCCACGCCATTAAGTAGGCTGAGTCTGTTATGAAATCTGACAGCCCTTGAAGAATAATTGTGATTTTCATAATTATTAGGCAATGTACCGTAGCCTGTGCGCTGCTGGAAATGTAATATCACACAGGAACATAACGGGAAAGTCCAAGTATGTTAGTACTCAACATCGCAAAAATAATAATCGGCGCGACGGTTATTTAAAGTGAACGTAAAAAAGGAGTTTCAAGCCGAGTGCTTAATTCTGTTGTAAGCGGAGTTTCCGGTCGTCCCCTTGGGGACGCGCGCATCTGTACCTAGAAATTCGATGCTTGTTTGTTACAGAAGCAGACTTTCTGCTAATTAGGGGACGAGATATTACATTGGATAGTACATTGGATATTTCCTGTTTAGTTCGTATTTTGGTAAAAATGAACCGAGTCGAGAGCTCTGTAATGTGAACACCGGACACAGTTGTAGGCGTGAATTGATTGACCACACATGGCGGAGATTCTGGAAAAGGTAAGAAGCGTTGTTGGAGATTGTAAAGTAAGGTTTTGGCCTATAATGGAACGATGCGAACTAAATTGAATTCGATTAATATATTTTTAATGTTCATCTCTTAAACTAAATGTGTCGAAGTTAGTGTAGCAATGTTGGGGAGGAAATTTGCGTACGGACATAAGTGATGTGACTTCCATATTATGTGTTATGTTTATGTGTAGAGAGCAGAGAATTCATACGACGTTAATAATTAACGTGACTTCTGTTACATTACCATAGAAGAACTTTTTTTTTCGGTAATTCCCCAACGATTGTAACAAAGAAAATGTTCTTGTAGAAACCTGAACAGGATTTTGACGTTTTGTTGATCGTGCATTTCAGTATATTTATCTCGGTATTTAACCAACTTGATGCACAAAATTTGTTTCACAATAAGTTCTATTTCATACCTCTACATGTTTCGAGTACATGTGCTGGAAACATGTAGAGGTATGAAATAGAACTTATTGTGAAACAAATTTTGTGCATCAAGTTGGTTAAATACTGAGATAAATAACCTGAACAGGAGTCTGATGTTAAAGGTGAAGGTGACCATATACACTCTGCAGGCATACAGGGGGAGTGCAGCTATAGCCCCACTCATTATTAATCTCGGTACTAGATGGAGGTGAGTGTTCAGCATCACCCTCCGGCCGCTTTACCTCCGGGATAAAACTTCGGTGTCCACTGAACAGGAGGCTGAGCGGGTCTCGGGGCTGGTCTGAACTATGTGATAATGAATCCGTCGCTCATATAGGATATTATATTGTTAAATTGTGTGTTTAAGATATGAGGAGTGCAAGACAAGGGTGACATACTTCACAAGCAGGAAATCGCTCGTAAAGTATCATCTGCGTCATTTACGTAATTGTCATGCCTCCGTTTCTCATTGTAGGTTATTTACCTACCGTCTGCTGATGACTAACGAACAACGACAAAGAGACGCGTGCAGAAATCTGCAGGGCGATATACCATGTAACTATTTGACACCAGCTAAGTTTTACGTCCTGTGATCCCACGCATATATCAGTGTAGGGGAGTTACCAAGTTTAATTCCTCGGCTGCTTCGTTTGCAGGCTTGCAGGCAGTCGAAGTCTGTGATTGTTGTGGCCTGGTTTGGACTGCAAGGAAGAGACCATAGTGTAGCGAAACTGAAGAAGATCACGATAATTTTTTTTGTCATGGTAGCTGGTCTCAGACCCGACAATCAAGCCAGCGAATTCGAGCACACATATCAGAAGTGTCAGCACCAACGTCCATTTTGCTTCCTTTAATCACGCTGTGTGCGTGCGTGTGCGTGCGCGCGTGTGTGTGTGGCGGTACTTAGAGCAAGTCAGAAGGGACAGCGTCTGTGCAAAGGACTTAATTTAGCCGCCCTGTTGGTCTCATCTCGCTATGGCAGCCCGCAAAGACACGTGGAAAGGTTCGCAGTTATGAAAGCCGTTTGATGATGCCTTGCTCGGGTTGCAACATGCTAATTAAGTGCGCAGCCACTTTGCAGAACATATTCTGCAGCTCCCTGTTCTGCGGCTGTTCGAGCAGTCCGACTATTTCTAATCTCGGGTTTAAGTAATTTGTGTCCAGTGAGACGAGTTCATATGTTAACTTTACACACCTGAATCCCTTGTACTGGAAAGAAGGCACCACGAACTGCTAGAATGAATGTATAATATAATTAGTTATATACGTCAGCACTACCTTTTTATTTATACATAAGGCTACATGTTTCGACCCATCAGTCGGTCATCTTCAGGCCTACATAGCAGACTAAGCCATTGGTGCTGTGTGCACGTTGGGATCCCAATATGTTTACATTAGTACAATACATAAAATCTGGCAAGTTTCCTTGCTAAGGACGAATAAAATATTTAACACGCATTTATCTGGTTAAAATGTTTGTAATCATTTGTTGACATTTAACAACTAAACAGTTCCCATTATCACTTGGGCATCCTGTGGGAGTGTGAGGTTCTAAAATATAAAACTCACTCCGACGGACGATAATATACTAGAACCTCACATTCCCACAGGATACGCAAGTGATAATACGAACTGTTTTAATTGTAAAATGTCAACCCATGATTTTAAACATTTTAACCAGATAAATGCGTGTTACATATTTTATTCGTCCTTAACAAAGAAACTTGCCAGATTTTATGTATTGTACTAATGTAAACATATTGGGATCCCAACGTGCACACAGCACCAAAGGCTTAGTCTGCTATGTAGACCTGAAGATGACCGACTGATGGGTCGAAACATGTAGCCTTATGTATAAATAAAAAAGAAGATAGTGCTGACGTATATAATTAATTGTATTATACATCTGAATCCCGTTACGGCAGTGAGTTTTGACAATACTGATTACTCCTTATATTTTCCAGGTACTCTCATCTGTCAAGAAGTTTAGAATTACCATACAAAGGGACACGGTTTATTGATGTATTTCTGTGAAACTTTCCACTTTTGCCTTAAATTTGAAGACTTGTAATTTGTCCAGATGTACCTCTGACCGTAGGAATTTTGCAGTCATCACGCTGCAAAGGGAAGGTGATTAAGCGTGTTCCTGGATTCCTTGTTGCCTTACAATCTACCGAAGGGACCGCAACAGAAGTTTAATCATTTTTATTTAATATAATATCATGGTCTAAATTAAATTGGGTGGGGAATCTACTGAAAAAGGACCACAACAGAAGTTGCGTGTTTTACAAGAATAATTTTATGGCTCTAAATTAAATCGGGCGAGGGGCACATCGCCCCCTTATTAGAAAGTTCTCGTGGTCAGCATATTGATGTTTTGACAAGCAGTAATAAACTTCAAAGGCGGAAAACCTGGTATGATATTCGTGCATAGTTTAATGAAAAATCTGGCCATTGCCTTACAAATTATTAGATGCGACGGAGCATCCCTCACCACCAAGTCGCGCGCGCGCACGCATGTCACAGTTACAGACACACGCACACACACTCTTACACACAGGCAAACACCTGTCCAAATACATACGTAACGAACTCCAAGGAACAGAGACCTTCTTGAAGATCGAATAGTATCTCAAATAGCCCAGAAGTTCACCGAATTTTATGGAACCCGAAAATTCATTACGGCGTTCGCAAGAGCCCGCCACTGGTCCCTGTCGTGAGCCAGATCAATCTAGTCAACGCCCTTTCCTCTCAGCGTGCATCTGTCTTACATTGTAAAATCAGGAAGGTACGCTATGAGCATTCTTGAGTTATAGTATATTTGACAATTCTGTATCAAGAAAGTGGGCTAAAGCGGGAAATCCTCGGGCTTGTAATCGGTAGGTACTAAGTTCGAATCTTGGCCGGTACGTTGAATGTCCTGTCGGAGAATAAGTTAAGGATAAAGTAGGTCGAAAACAACTAATTGTGTTCGACCTACATTATCCTTAACTTATTGTTACATACACGGGGATGCCTCAACTTAAGGTCTTATCTGACGTTGTTTGACTTTTCTGAGTGCCTGTCGGCAAGTGCGAACACTGTACCTAAACTACAGTCCATTCCGTCCACATATTTTTTCAATTCATTATTCAACGATCTACCGTTCTGCTGTGCGTAGTGTTGCGCTGCGGATATCGTCGTTAAATAAACAAACGAACATAACAAAGCAGCAAGTGAATGTCTCAGCCCAGTTTCTGCCCTGCATTCGGAAAGGCTCCGGTTTCTATAGTCTTCCGGTATATCTGCAGTGGAATATCGGACCGTCCCCTCTCTCATCCTTCCAATCGTGACCAAACTGAGCCGCTGCAGTTATACTGTGTAGCAGATTTTTAATGTACGGTGAATGGCACTCTGCAAGGAAGTAGCTGCAGACTTCTGTGAGGGGGTTTGTCAGCAGTGAGAGTTTTCAGACTTTTTGAGAGTCCATTGTGTAATAGACACAAAATTTACTTTGACTTCTCGCCCCATGCAAATCGTCCTGGCCAACGTATAGCTGGTTCTGGGCGAACGCCTGCAAAGTCCCCCCAACCAGTCCCCCCCCTCCCTCCGCCGTACCACCGAACGCTTCCCAACTACACTTCCGGCACTCTACAGCGCGACTCAGCCTGTTATTTAAATTAAGCGTCTGTCATGATATAAACCCGGACGCTGTTTTGTGTACGTGCATTCTTTATTAACGAACACAGTCCCCTGTCTGTTGATCGGTTCCAATCGTTGACGAATGAAGTATTCAACCGTGCCACGATGAGTTAAATAGACGACGCAGTCTTACTGTTTCATACAGTAATGACCACGCTTTTGTGCTGTACGTAATTAGCGCGTCACTTTACACACACCGCTATTGAATGTAACCGTACTTATTGGTATCCAAATCAACTGGCACAAAATGCAGCATTAATACACGTAGTCATTGTGATGATTACGTTTATTCACTTTAGCTCATTTATGTCACTTACGGTACGTGGATTAATAATAACGTATTTGTTTACGAATGTAATCCATTGTGTCATTTTTGCGGATTAAATGATGATACACACTTCTTTGGAATGCCCTGTTATATTTCGGTTGAACTGCGTACGTCACGTCAAATCGGATTATCGCTGTAGCATGTCGGAATACTGACACGTTATACACAGTGAAACTAATTTAATGTTTCTCTCCCCATGGAAACCATACAATAATACTGCCCAGTACTTCTCCTTCCATGAACGAAGTGATAGAATTACCCTATTTTTGATAAATAATGTACTAAATATGCACGAGCGTTTAGAAATGAGTATCAAAGGGATGTAATTGGACAAGGATTTATTTCATAAAAATATCCATCAATTACACTGCAATATGAAACTCAACAGAACTGCCTGTATCAGCGATTTCAAAACCCCGTCTTTCGAAACCCGCGTGGTTCTTTTGAGGAATTCCGAAAGGTTAAGCGCATTTAAAGACGGGATACCGACATGGGAAGGAACATTAATATTTTAAATCCGAAGGTGCTTAGGCCAATATCCATAAATAGCTTTGTATTTCGTCAGATACATGGAACTACGCTTGAAACGGAAGTGCCCTCTGCAATTGCCCTGAGCTGATCTTGTACACGACTATCTTTAATTCAATATCGATATAACAGCTTGTCGTCTACTTGAATGGTCCATGTCTCGATCTTGCAGGAAGCAAAGCAGTGCTTTTCCTGACTTGTATCAGTTGTTTCGTTGTGCTAGTAGTAGAGGTGTCAACTGCAGTATGTAGGATGTACTCCTTGGAACCGGCAGACTAGACAGTCATCCATACAGAGTGATAAAAACCAAGTGTCGCACAGATACGGTTATTTCTCCTGATGATGGGCGCACAGTCGACCGAAACATGTAGAGAAAGTAAATAAATGTACTAAGAAAAATTGTGCACCAAGCTGGCTTTATGTACAAGATTATAGGGGGTGGCATTGCATTGCAATGGATCTGACGAGCTATCTTAATAAAGTGACATTTATTACCGTCTAAAAACACAAAAATGTCATCAATAATATGACAAACACTTTTTAGTTAACTTCTAGGCTATTTTGGGGGGTGATTTTCTTGATTAGACACTGTCGATTGAAATATATATTAGCCCACCACTTCAAGACCTTAGTTCTGATGTTCTTATATTGGTTGATGGAACGAGCTTGACTGGCTAAAAATTTAATACGAGCCATCCCGTTATGTTGTAATAATAAATATTTATTACCGTCATTATTGAGGATATTGTTGTGTTTTTAGACGGTAATAAATTTCACTTTGTTATTACAACACAACGGGATAGCTCATAGTAAAAGAACTATCTTAAATGGTGAGGAAATGGACTGGGTTCATCTGGCTCATAGTTAGGGTAGGAAATGTCTCGGTAAGTTGAGCGATTTTTAACTTGTCAAAAGTGACTCCTTTCCATATATTCAGTTCTTAATAATGCAATCCACGACTGCGTACGTCACGGTACCTGTTCTCTTGATTAAGTCGTTGGACTAGTAGTCTTATGTCTGTAATGGATAAACATGCAGACCAACGTCAAATGCAGAATAACGAGCATACCATTTGGAAACTGCACGACTCAATCAGAAGATGTGCGTTGCATTCATGTTTGATGCTGTTTATTTGTGTGTGGTGAGGTAGGATTACATAATCATTTCACGTAGTCTAAAAATGGGTCCACACTTGTAACGTTACCGCGTAACGTAACACCGTATCGTGACAGTGTGGACGGGGCTCGTGACAGCGTAACGTATCAACAGTTGGTTACGCGGTCGTCACGTTACGGGCTTGTTCGGTGCGCTGTCGGTATTTGGCTCTCACAATAAAAGGGATGATACGGTTACGGCCGGAGCAAGTGTGAACGTTCAGCATCACGTGACCGCGTAACCAACTGTTGATACGTTACGCGGTCACGAGCCCCGTTCACACTCACGATACGGTGTTACGTTACGCGGTAACGTTACAAGTGTGGACTCACCTTAAGAGGTCGGCATTAAAAGAAGTGTAGGAAATGTGGTGAACAGCGTTGTTGAATGTTAGCCAACATACGTTGAGCGTGTTTCCTAAAGCTGACTTGCGTATCTGAATTTGGCCGAATACAGCATGTCTTGGCATGTCTACTGTGCGCTCGCTTAACTGCATTAAGGACAAAGACGTAATCTTGCAGTATTACAGCAGCTGCCGTCAGACCGTGGCTGCGGCTTTATGAAAACATCATTCGTGTAACACATTACCATCCTATCACCACCTCAACATTGCTCTGCCACCGTTCATTTGTCTCTCAGTAACAGTCTGTGACATTATTGCTCACGGGATTCAGCGAACAGGTCGACGAGGCTGTAAAACTGTAGACACTGGGGAGGTGTCTGGTTGGAATCTTGACCGGGCCAGGGACTAACCTGACTGAGATTCTTGATTAGGGCACTAACGCTTCATTCCAAATTCTTTTTATTTCCTCATGAATTGACCTGTCATTTGTAGGCGTGATATTTACAGCCCACAAGATAAGGAGAAACATAACCCGGACCTTGCATCGCGCTTTCGTAGGAGACTTTAGGGCCCTTAGGGAATTTTGTACATTCCATTGAATTCCTGACTGGGTGTCGTATAGTGATTGTGTCCTATATGATTTGTGCCAGTTTCGATCTTGGGAATAACAGGTTGTAGATCTTAATTTAGGTTCAGTTTGGAAACTCAGAGTACAGTTTTGTGGCGGCCTAAGAGAAATATTCGAAACAAAGAGAAGTGGAAGTAGATGGTTTGTGGAGAAAGTCGCATTGCAAGGAACATCGGAAGCAATTCGGTCATGCAGTGCATTTTAGAGTGAAGTTAAAACGTGCGGTGAAAGACATGGCAGTACTTGAACCTCGTGTGTTGACGCGGGTCAACTTTACTCCTCTGTAAGTTTTGAGAGCACAGCGCTCCTCCGAGGACACTAGTAACCAAGAGCAGGTTATGTTTTCATGTTTTACTTTTTTATATTTTAATTTAATGTAGGAAACTCTCTCTTTGTGCCTTGCGGAGTTTACACTCGCCGATCACGGTGACCGTGCGGTCTCAGGCGCAGTTCTGCAGCCGCTTGAGTGCTGGGATCGCAGGTTTGAATCCCGCTCAAGTCATACATTTTCGTGTGTTGTGTAGGTAGCGGCCTTTGTTACGAGCTGATCACTCGTTCAGAGGAGTCGTACCGAGTGTGTATATCTAATTTTGTGGTATCCAGTAACCTCAAAAAAAGAAAAAAAAATAAAGTCTGCCTAGGCCCGAGTTGGGTTGTTTAGCTACAGAGAAAGACAAGTTTTACACTCTCCGACTTCATACGTGTATGCTGCAGTTCTTCGAGCCATTGTTCTGGTATTTCGTAGAGGTTTACGTAGCCACACGCTGACGAGGGTTTGGTGACTTTGGAGACAAATTTAACTTTCGGAATCAAGCACTTTATACATTTGTAAATGTAGATGATCTGTATAAATCTTACTTCTCTCATGCACATGTATTATTCCGAAATATATGTATTCTGTTACACTATTTACACAGATATCTTCTCTGAGTTTCGCTTTTGATCTTCGACACTTAGAAATGATGCCATGATGATGATGATGATGTCGCACTGAAAGTGCGTGAAGTCTGATTAAACGCCTCCGTTCTGAACTGCCTTGCACTCGGTTTCTATGCTGCAAGCAGCGGAAGGCTTTATTTAGGGTTTAATGCTGTCGTACGGCCCGTGAGTATTGGAACTGATGTACGTAGCACCTGAGGACAACAGTTGCGAATAAAACATGAAGTACCTAATGCTGTTCAGAGTAGGCTGAGATCTAGGAAGGGTATTTTTTTAATGTTTTGTTGACCGTGCATCCTGGTATGATCCTTGTAAATAACCAAATTGACGCACAATTTTTCATGTATGTTTATCTCTATTCTCTACATGTTTAGGGCAGCCATATGCCCATCATGAGTAGAATTATTGTATCGATGCGAAACCTGGTTTGTCACTCAGTGTAGATGACCGTCTGGTGTGCAGGTGCACACCAGACGGTCATCTACACTGAGTGACATAAACCAGGTGTCGCATCGATACAATAATTCTACTGTTGATGGGCACATGGCTGCCCGAAACAGGTAGAGAATAGAAATAAACATACACGAAAAATTGTGCGTCAAGTTGGTTAATTACAAGGATCGAGGAAGGTTATTTGGTCTGGATCTCTCAGCTACAGTGTATATTATCGATTACACTGATGTGAGGATGTCATAGTGTAATGATATGGAGCTTCACGTTGCAGTGAATACAGACATCATCGCACATCGCGATCCAGTATGTGTGAGGTTCTCGGTTTCAAACGTGACGCAGAGATCAGGTGTCCTGACAGGTGTTTTGTGAAATGACGGTTTAGTATTTAAAATTAGGCCACGACCACTTTCACACATTGCCCAATTCATGATTCGCTAAACTCTCCTACCATTCAGCGCTGTTAGTATGGAACACCGACAGCATCGGCAAGTAAACAAGTGTGTAGTCTTGAATAAATGAGGTAATTTTTATATTTTTGCACAGCTTTTTATACCTGGCGCTATCACTCGGTCTTGCTTACCTCTTCCACAAATCGAGCAATCTTTTACCCGCATGAGAGAGTATAATAATAAGTAAGGTAAAGTGCACTCTTGTACAGGCACTGAGGCTCTGTACAGGCCGTACGGCCCATAGGGGGAGTACTACTCTTTCTTGACCACGGAACTAGAAGAGGGTGAGGGTCAGCGTCACGTCCTGGCCGCTTTTTACCTCCGGGAAAGATCCGTTACCCATTGTACAGGAGGTTGAGAGGGCCCCAGGCCCGGTCTGGACAAGTGCGGAAAATCTCGCCTCTCACCGGGATTCGATCCCCGGACCGTCCAGCCCGTAGCCAGTAGCTATACCGACTGAGCTACCCGGCCCACGAGTATAATAGTAGAATCTCGAAATATTTGGAAGGTGTGGCTATGATTGAATCATTTGTGGTAATGAGAAACATTCACAAATTCGTACCTTCAGTGGGAATGGAACTCGCGATCACAGCTCTTCTTTATCCGCACTTCTGCTGGGATTGGTTGAGGACTAAAAGGCACAAATAAATATGCAAAGTATATAAATGTATAATTTGCACATTTATTTGCAAATGTATATTTTTTTCTTGCGAGTTCCATGTTGGCTTTGTGAAGGGCCAAGACATGCCTTGCATCACGGCATATTTCGTTCGTCAAGGTGCAGGTGGCAGTATGTTGTCATCTTTTGAGCAGTGCTACACCTCGTGGTGACAGTGTTTCTTTCGTATTCAGTTGGTAGTGTTTTTAATTTTCGGGAAGTGGGCTGCTTTCTGTTTGTGATTTTTTGTGGACTTGTTCTGTCCTTCCAATCAGAATGTACTGATTGTGTCATGATATAAGCGCCAGGCAGGATGGCTTAGCACAAATCATGTCTTTTCCAGACGAGTGCCGTAATACTGCTTTCAAACGGGGCGCTGTTGTTTCGTTCTATGTTGTTGCCTGCCGTGTTTATCACCATTTGCATCACATTTAACGTTATATAACGTATGAAGTTTCTGTAGCTTTAAGTATTTTGGGAATCATTACGACAATGGATGTAGACCACTTCCTCTTCGCCCCCCTTGTTTTCGACGTCACTAAGCATGATCTATCCTCATACAGTAGTAAAAAACCTCGGCAGTTGATACAGCGTTTGCAAATAAGCATAATGAATGAAACGTTAATAATACGATACAGTATCATAATGAATTGGGAAGCAAATGCAGTAACTTTATGGCATAGAGCAGGGATTACACATTTTCCAAAAATCGAGGGAAACCTAAAAAATCAAGGCGCCGGAATGGTGACGTCAATCAAGTTCCTTACCGAGGACCCCCAAAAAGTATTAGGCGGCATCGTACAGAATTTAGTACGTTGCGCCAGGGATTTGTGCGCTCCTAGTGCGGAGAATATGCGTGGCAAATGGAGTTGTGTACTCGCAGTTGGTATAAGCATACCGTTTTTCAGAGTCCGAAGGTTTAACACCTGGTGATACAAGTCAGCCAGTTTTCGTTATTCTGAGATAAACGCATTGCTAGGGCTTGTCCTGTAGGGTCACATCCATTCCCATTTCTGTCAGTCCACTCTTTTTTGGGGAGACTCGACGAGGAGACTAAACAAGCGAGATGTATTCGTGTTAGACATGGAAACGAATCTTGGTGTCAGCGGTAAACTGCCCGGACTTTGCGGGTTCCGCTTTTCATGCCAAAACGACAGACGGGAACAGACACGTCACGAAAGGTCTGGGATTGTTGTGAAATTTCGACGCTCGTACATTGAGAAGGACACTGTACGTCAAGCACATCATGAAGCTGAGTTTTCTCTTCTTCTGATCTCTACACAGCACGAGAGTGCGGGCAGAGTCACGTGCCAGTCTTCTGGGTGTATCATGTCTGCAGTGTACACACGTCATGCAATGCGACCCCAAGGGACAGCCGGACTGAAATTATTTTAATAGCATTCTGCTTTGAACATGATGCAGTGCGTTGCCGACTGTAATTGGAGCGGCATGAATATTTATGTGCGTCGCGTCCATCAACGGAGGTCGCCGTTGTTCAGTTCTTCATCTCCACAACTGTTCCCATTGTTTGGAGAAGGTCTCTGAATTGTATACCTTTCTTTATTGTATCGTTTATTATCACTGCCTACACTTATGTGAACACTAATAGACGATTATCTAACCTGAAGACCTATTTAAATATTTGTGCAGTGGGTACCGGGTCTTTCCCGAGGGTAAAGAGCGGCCGGGGTGTGACGCGGACCCTTCGCCCCCTTCTAGTGCCGTGGTAAAGAAAGAGTAGAGCTATACCTCTACTCCCCCTATGGGCCGTACGGCCTGTACAGAGCCTCAGTGCCTGTACATGGTTGCACTTTTCCTTTACCTTACCTATTTAAATATTCAACACTGACTTCAGGCAAAGTGCCTTATTTGCCATTATCACGCGTAATGGTGGCAGTTAGAAATATAATCCGTCATTAAGGCAACCAAAGGATAGCAGTAAATTAGCTTCGCGGCCAAATATAAAATTCTTAACAATTTGGGCTAGTCGTATCCATACTTACCATTATCCTTACTAGCGCCTACAACAAGGTAGCTGCTGTTTGTGCCTCCTGCTTCAACTTCAGTCGGTTGTTCTCATAATAAAAGTAACGAGATGCACTAATTTCTCAATTTTATTGTTGGAATAGAACTCTATATGTTTTGGACAGGTTTCCTGTCCATCATCAGGAGTCTAGCGCTGTGTACACAGCAACAGGTATATGTCATCCCCGTTGTGTGTGTGAAACTAGGAAAAGGTATGCAGTCAAACACAACTTATTCACTGAGGTGTATTTAATTACTATGTGGTGGAAACAACTACATGTTTCGGCCTGTAATGGCCATCATCAGGTTGTCTAGGGAACTTAAGGGCTAGCTATATGCATGCATGCGCGCGCATGGTGTAGAGATCTCTACATACGCATAGCTTGACAAACCGAATCAAAACAGGAGTCCGATAAAACTCCTTTTTTGATACACCTCAGTGATTAAGTTGTGTTTGACTGCATACCTTTTCCTAATGTCATACAGGTTTCCTGACTGCTTGCTAGCGGAATCAGATTGGAACATCCTGAGCGCGCTAGCAAGCAGTCAACATAACCTGTATGACATACACTTAGTGCTGTGAATACAGTGCTAGACTCCTGATAATGGACAGGAAACCTGTTCGAAACATTTAGAGTTCTATTTCAAAAATAAACTTGAGGAATTAGTTCACATCGTTGGTTTTATTATAAGAATATGTCACGATGCACGATCCTCAGAATGTCAAATTCAGTCGGTTGATCCGTAGAATTGGGTAGAAGTGCGCTTTTATTGAAGCGTGAATTTTAGTTTTATACTTCATAGTCATTGTTTCGTAACTAATTTCGCGCTTCAGCGATAAAAATTGGAAAACGTAATGCATTGGCAGGTGCAATTTGGGCTCCATAGAATTTAGTTGGAGATGTCTGGGCGATCAGGGAGCCGGGCTGAAGGAGTCGGTTTAGAGGGAATGGACAGGAGAGGAGTCTTAATTCGATTCCAGTCAGGAAAAAGATAATTTTCTGTTCCCCAAAGTGCCCAGACCAGCTCAAAAGGCCTCCCAACCATCTGTTCAGTTGATAATATGTGCGATTTACTGGGGGTTAATCAGCCTGGGCTTTAAGCTGACTAATTTTCTGGTACCCAGTTTCAGGTTCAGTGGAGCTATGTGTCCATATCTGCATACGCCTTAATGGTTTGTGCAGGGACAACCGTTTGTTTATCTGCGAGGTTGTATTTATCGATTTTACTTATATTTAATGTTGATCGCCACGCCGTGGCAGCCGACTGCGTTATTTGTTGACGTGAGAGAGCAGATCAGTGGAATGTGGTTGCAAAGAAAAGCACATGAAATGCGTAAATTGTGATGCATATATGTGTGTATACATACATTGCTGTAGTCATTAATAAGTTACATTATAAGGTTTACTGCAGAGTAAACATTAAAGTTATTGACGCGTACAGAATCGTTCGTATGTGAAACGTATAGCGCTGTCAAACACTGCAAGCTGTGTACACGTCATTAGTGCAGTGCTAGGGTAAATAAATATTGAATATGAATTGCATCCATAATTAATAAAAGTACTACATTCGTATTTGTACGACCGCAGGATTAATTTTTGTAAACGTCCTAGCTACTGCAGAAAGAACTCCGTACAGTGAGATGGTGATTGTTGCAGTGTACCATCAGTGAGGTGAACTGTCTTGTTGATAGGCTCCACTTCCCTCGTTAATTATCTACTTTCTAACAGAACATTGTACGACTACCCTTTGTTTGTTCTACGAGGGGAAAATCTCATTTTCCAAACGTATTGTGGCCACAAGCCTCTGAACTTTCCACGCGTTAGCTTTTGTGTCTTTAGCACTTAGCAGTGCACTGAAGTAGCGCAAGTGTTAGCAGGCAAATTGAAACACCACGGGTACTGCTGGCATCTTACTTAGCGAAGTGGCGCGATATGGGACGAGAAAGTTCTGTGAACTCTGTTCGCTTATTTGTTGTGTCCGTCCGTTCGTTGTGATAGATGCTAATTGAACTGCACCGCAAATAAATAAAAGCATTGTCGCATATTTGGGTCACGGAAGGCTGTGAACATGCACAGATGGTTTCCTGTTGTCATGGAAGAGTTATTAAACATGTGGGCGGCAAGTCGCTTCCGAACCGTGGAAAAAAAATCATATGTGCCATTCTTTTATTATTAGTATTATGTGGAATAACCAGGTACAATTATTAAATTTTGCCTGGGAAAGGTGATGTACACGACTTTGTTATATCCGTTGTGCCTATCAACGCAGCTGCTTGGTTTTGTTTCCAAGCCATTTTGGTAGGATTTGTGGTGGACAGCGTGACCGGGGGCAGGGTTTGTCCACGTACTTTGGTCTTTCCTTTCAAGTATCTTTCACCAATGCTCCATACTCATATTTATTTGATGCACCACACAATCTTACCAATTCTCAGCGTTGGTAAATAAAACACTTCTCATTCAAGTTCTGTTTGCATGTGTTAGAGAAGTCGCTAAATAGTAGGTCATTAATATTGCAGGTATGAAGCACCTTGGGTGACAGTTTCAAATCACTTGCCATTCGAGACTGTTAAAACGCAATACGCCTAGGGCTTAAAGAATTCTGCTGAGAAGTGTAAAGGGTTTTAGCTCGTTTTCTCCCGTTTCTCTAATTATCGCTTAAGGTGTAAGACTTGGAAGAAGTGAGTTGGACATAAACTGCAAATTTCGTGTCACTTGTATTTCGCTCCGATAAATATTTAGCGACTGCCGCTGGAGCAGAAACGCACTAATATTGCCTTTCCGTTATTTTTGGTCCGTTTTAACCTAACGTTCAGAATGTGGCGGCGTCTGTTATTAGGGTAGGCTTTCACACTTTTTATAGGCCACGCAGGCCCTTAGGGTGCGTAGAGGTTTAGCTGTACTCTTTTCCAGGACCTTCGGCACTGGAAGGGGGTGAGGGTCATCCTCACGCTCCGGCCGTCTCTACCCCCGGGAAGAACACGGTACCCATTGTACAGGAGGCTGGGTGGGTCCCAGGGCCGGTCTGGACGGGCGGAAGATCTCGTCCCCACCGGGGGTTTTTTTTTGTGAAACTGTGTCTGTTGGTACTTACACGTTACAGAGTCAACAGGTTGACTCATGTTCCTTACTGGTCTCTTTGTGCCATACTCTATATAGTGTCACCGCCAGCCGTGGTGAGTCCTTGAGGGGATGGGAGGTGTTTGCTATCGAAAGATGTACGGTGCCATACTGTCACATTTTATTTAGGCTTTAAACGAATCTGGTGCTGATGGGGAGGGGGAACTATAGCACATCCAGGTACCTTCCTACTGTGGGTGTCTTTGGATGTTCGGTGGTACTCTTTCCAGCGGGCTCGTTGCAGTAAGTCCATGTACTCGGCAAGATAGTAGTATCGATGTGTCTGGAGGCGGTATGCTACTAGATGGACCACGATCCGTATTATCGACGCCTGCTTTTGGGGGGGGGGGGGGGGGGGGGAAGTGCGGGCGGAGGGGCCCCTTCCCCCGCTTGGGTGTGGGGGGG
>Ga0136643_10002255_pt1 | contig 24843 bp, 8 predicted proteins | sample TergutLab28metaG_FD_96883 | JGI IMG/M metagenome (GOLD analysis project Ga0136643, IMG submission 96883) | Labiotermes labralis P1 segment gut microbial communities from Petit-Saut dam, French Guiana - Lab288 P1 (version 3) (version 3) | ecosystem: Host-associated > Arthropoda: Insects >... | reverse complement strand
TGTGTGTGTGTGTGTGTGTGTGTGTGTGTGTGTGTGTGGTGTGTGTGTATGTTTGTGTGTGTGTGTGTGTGTGAGATAGAAAGAGAGAGAAATAATGAAATGACTGAGTAAATACCAAATAATCTTAAGTTCTGGAGGGTCCTCTAAAGGCGCGCGTTTTATCTACGACAGAGACGTATTCACAGTCAACTACAAGAACTGTGTAACATTGACTGAACCTTACCTGGCCGCCTGGTGCTGCAACAAAGCAGAAACGTTGCTCGTTATGTGTGAGTGAAACATGCTTCCGGGAAAGAGAGACAGAGCAAAATGATGTCAGAAAGGAACATTTTATGCTACGCAGAAAGGCTCTGTTTGTGGTTCCATAAACTCGGCGAAGATATAAAAGTATAATTGAAAATGCACGAATTAAATTATGAAATATAAATTAAAGACAAAATTGTGTGGGCCATAAACGGAATATCGTTACAACTACAAGGAACTTTTAACCGAAGAATTAAAATTGGGAGCCCAGGAACGAGAGTGATACGAAAGTTCACATGATGTTGATGAATGCCCTCTGTCAGATAATGAAATTACGATACGGTGCATGGCGTGCGGCAGGATTGTAGCTAATGCGCTGTTAATGAAAGTGGGCAAGGATATGAATGGGAGCGTCCTAGACTGTTGTATTGGAATTCAGGAAAGCCATGACAACTCTCGATCACATTGCCTGTGTGTGACCTTAATATGAAGTAGTCTGCAGAGCGTTGAGTCAGACGCGTTGCCCCTACATTAACTTTTTTTGTCCACGGTGTTAATTATTTTGAGAATCGCTTGGCGAGGCACTTAATTAACCACAAGAAAATATGTATCTTTACTTTTATTTAGTGTCAGCGGCATGTAAACAACTGATGTTTTTATGCTCGCTGGTAGTATGCCTATACTCTGTGCGTTCGATCTCTGTGCAGAGACTGGCCCATACACCTCCTGAGTAATAACATAGTGAGAATAGACGGTGGGAAGTTTTCTGTACAGCGAATTTTCATGTGTCTTCGTAGAATGTTTTGACTGTACGTTGCATGCATACGGACGGACAGACGGACGGACAGACTTGATGAAGTGAACAGCTGTGTGTAAAAGTACCCGTCACTCTGATCGTTAATTCGGTTAACACAAAAGTCCTGTAACCTTCCAAGACGGTTGAATAAAGGAAAAAACGAAATTATTTTAACACGGTTGTACAATTTTCATTTGCATGTTAGGTGGATTGTTTGTTTTCACGGCATGGTGCCTCCTCGAGTTCTCTTAAGAGGAAACGGGCTCCAGATATATAGCGTTCCTGTCGGCTGAGAGGTAGTGGACAGCCGCCAATGGGTGATACTCCAATTTTAAGTGCTTATTCGTCGGTTTAGGAACCTTGAACTATAAAATGGACTGGATTCTGTGTGTACCATAGTACTTCTACACGTTACAGTGGAGTCCAAGTGTAGAGTTGGTGATAACGATGATAGTGACCCTTCTCGTTTCATAACAGAGAATTTCTGGTCCACGTGTTTGTTTACGCCGTTATAATAACTACACATTGCAGTCAGTTCCTTTGTTCGCTGTTAAATTGCTCGGAATTAGCGTAGTCGTTCAGTTGGTGTTGCTTGGTACACTGGATAGTCAGTAGCGCTGTGTGTATGTCTTGATCAGTTAATTTGTTAGATGCTGACGTTTTTGATCGAATAGTTGCTTAGCGTTTTGGTTTATCCATCAGGCTGTTGGTGTGTGGTTGGGTCTTTGATTATGTGATTCGGTGTTTATGGTTGTACCGTAAACAAGTCAGGACTTTCGACATTAACCTTTTAAAGCCTTCTCTCCTTCAGCACGAATCTCTAATCCTACAGATCGTGCTACTTATTTTATATTTAGGTAATGCACATTTGGCTATGTACTTCAGTGAAGTTCGTTAGGTTGCTTGCTGATGCGTTCCTACGAAGATGCCAGTAATTATTATTATTATTATTATTATTATTATTGAATTTCTCACTTCTTGGCTTTGGCTGGTTAATATTCACCTATCCTGGGATGCATTATTACTGTTATTATTATTATTATTATTATCATCATCATCATCATCATCTTCTTCTTCTTCATCTTTTCACGAATAAATAAAAAGTACAGTTGCAAATATTTTTAGCTTATTAGACTACCTATTGCATAAATTCGCATTTCGCCATGTTTGTTGTTGTTAATTTCATTTTCTAACTCAATTTGTCAGTTAATGGAAACTAAAGAAAATGGTCCGCATTGTTGCCATTTTTTGTAGTATGTTCTACAGAAGAATTGCTTTAACAAAGGTTGTACATATTTGAAAGCGCGCTTGCTCTGCGTTACTTTTATGTACTTGTTACCTCGCCAGTTTGTGGGCGGTAGCCGAATAGTTTGCTGATGTAGATTGATACAGAAGTTCTGTATTTAAAAATTGTAACGTTTAATGACTGTGGCTGCTTTTATGTTGCCAAGGCTCAAGATTTCATTATCCTGGGGAGTAAAGCGGTATCTCCCACAGGACTCCATTGTATCATGAACTTGTATTGTGAACTTACAAAACTTTACCTGTTAGAAAGTGAAACAGAATCCTTTCTCAACTTATTATAAACGCCTTTTCTTGCTACTTGGGCTTGCTACTTGGGCTTGCTACCCTACAGAACAGTAGGTGTTTGTGTGCGTGCATGCATGCTTTTTGAGACGCTGTTACCCTATGTTGTAATGTCTTTAAAAGGTTATGCAGTCATACGCACTTTCAGAATTGGTTTAAAGTGTTCATACATTTTGAAGTATATGCAGCACTAGTTGAAATTTTCCTGTTTTCACATCGGTGCTGTGGTTGTTTTTCAGGTTTCTCACTACCGCATTGCAGTTATCTTGTATGAAGGCAAGCCAAATCATGAAAGAATTTTTATAATACGTATTGAGAAGATATTCACACAGTAGTTAACCGTGTTTTTAATTTATTTTATGACCTAATCTCTGTACTGTTGACTTCTGGTCCAGCGGTCCACAACTTCCCACATTTCGTCAGAATAAAATGTTGCTGGCTGAGATATAAACCGTTCTTGCTTCGCTTCTGTCAATGACTGACGCATATATCACTTGTGTCAGTGTTTATTCTTGGGTTGTCCTAGGTATGTTGCCCATCCTGAACACTTGTTAACAGTCTACGGCCGCACAGTATTCCCGTTATCTTCCTCCTTTCTCTGAATCTTCCCGTGTATTTGTGAACTTCATGTGCCTCATACGGTTCTCGCGACACTGGACTGACATTCTTCCCTAGTTTGTACACGCTGTGACAACAAGAATCGGATTGTTTCGTTGCTCTTCAGTCAACTCCGTCATTGAAGCAGCCACGTTGCTTATGGTAAAACATTACTACCACTCACAAGATAGCAAAAACAAATGACATGCGAGAGAAGGGCGGAACTTATTATTTACAAGTATATTTTCCATCTATTTTAGTGGTGCCAAAATAACTTTTGTGGTAAACTGGAATTGTTATTAATTGTATAGTTCTCACTTTCTTACGGTATTAGTAGAACTTATTTCGCGTCACGAAACAACTGGCCAGGCCATAATACCGGTTCCGGATAGTTTGGTCCGTTTAGTGCAGCGTCTTTTAACAACTTACGAGTGGCCCATCTGACTCACATTCGGCAGACACCCTGCTATGGATATTGATCCGAGGATATTCCTGTTATTCTGACTTTCATATCGGACACTCGCAGTTCAGACAACTGCGATGTAGATATCTGCTTGCGATTTCCATGTCCATCCGTCATTCTTCGAACGCTGGCGTAGGAAAGTTGAATATATGCCTTATTAAATTTTCCTCCACATTCGCCTGCTGGAATAAATAACGTAGATATTCATAGCAGCCATGTTCGTAATAGGTCAGTTGTAGCCTTGAATAATCTGCAGCCCTTCTCACATTTCTATTTTTTTTTTTTCGGTCGAGCATGTTTATTTAAATGTAGAGCACTTTTGGGGGTTTAAAAAAAAAATTCCCCCATTCAAGGATTTTCCTCATATTGCCGCCAGTCGTTTCTCCTTACAATACCGATATCCTTAATGAAACTTACCTTGAATGATGAAGACCTGTCATCTTATGCGACTCCTTCCAGAACTGTCTTTTGCAGACCCTTTGGTTTGGATTGAATATCGACACAACTGCACATTATCCGTTTGTCCTTCTGTAGGCTGCCTTCTTGGAGTCTACTTGACTTATTTCTTTAGAACTATCCACTGGTGTTCACTAAGCTTCGTCAGAAAAAGTCGTTTTTAGTTGGTCCACTTGCGCACCTCTTTTGCGTGAGGTTCAGTTGAACTCTTATCATTTTCTCTAGAAAACGGCTTGTGTTACAAAGAAACTACTTCAGACATAAGTCCTGCCTGACACAGAGTGTAATAACATATTAGTTAATTAAGCGTGTGTTACTGGATCTTCACTGGGTGACTGACCAGATCAGGAAGAGACCAGAAGTTTCACAGTCCCGTTTATAACTATAGACGATGCGATAAAAGTTAAATTCCTCACAAAAAAAAGTATAATCGTGAACACCAAATTTAATATACGTTGTTTCAGTACTTTCGGACATTAAAGGTGTGAGCCGAAAGACAGGCACGATCTCCCGGTGATCGATTCATTTGTACACCTACCAAAATACTAGTAATAATTCTGTGCCGTTTTGAACTGGGACTCTTCACTTAGCACAAACGTTTTATTCCTCCAGTAAAATGGATTTTTGTAGAAGAGTTGTAGAGACAGAATGTAAGAAGGTAATTTCAATAAGTGAAATGAATTATAGAAAAACACCCTTGTTCTCCAAGAAATAATTAAGAATGTATTTATATTTTTCTACTGTGAAGTCAGTAAATTTGAGTGAGCGGATTGCTGTAAACTGTGCTTTCATAGTGGCACGTGCCTTAATTCTCTTGTTTTGTCAGAAGTCAGCCCTGTGCCTGTGTGGGTGCTCTTTTTGTTCTCCATGCAGTGGGCTCAAGGAAAATTACTGCAGGAATTTTGCTGTGTTCAGAATTACGTTTGCTAATGGGAAGAGCACTTTATGCTTTTTAGGATTTCATTTACTAAAACCGACAGGTACTTCCATTCTGTTCCCCATCTTAATATTTATTTTACTTTTGTTGTCTAGCTTAATTTCACTTCATCCCCCATTCTTCGAGGTACGTTTATTGAAGATATCAAGTAGCATTGATGGTGCTAACGCCTGCATGTAATTGTTATTCCTGTGTATGACGTCCCATAAGACATGAGTAACACTTTTTCTCCTGCATTGAAGTTTTGCGTACATTATCTTGTGAAGTTATGACAATGTTCGCTGTTGGTTATTTCCACTTTCCCCTTGAAATTTTTTAAATATATTTTAGACATCTGTGTAATGTACGTTTGAAGGAAGAGTCACGTGTTGTGGGATTTGTCGTACGGCGTCCATGCTCGTTCTTTAAAGTCGTTTCTGTTTTGAGGTTTATTCAGCCATACTAGATATTTCTGTATACCCCACAGCCAAATATCGGGGGAGGCGGATTAAATGATGTAAGTGGTCACTACGTTGGAATACGGCGACCAATGCGGCGAGGCTCGAAGGCAGTATCCAAGATATTTAGTAGAGCTTCGACTGAACGAGCACGCGCCACTTTCAAGAGTAGCCGTTCCGGCGATAAACAGGCAGATCTCTTCCATTTGCTATACGTGGTAGTTTCTCCGTCCTGTTCCACGACCTTGAAAGAATCCAGAGTTTAAAACCAAAATATATTACTGACTGCCTGACTGAATGACTGAATGACTGACTCGCTAACCTCGTGGGGGAGAGTACGTTATGAGAAGCTAATATGTCTTTGGCTGGTCCTTAAAATTCCCCGCATTTCCCGCTACCAGAAGGTTCGTTACCGTGTTCACAAGAACCTGCCACCTGTCCGTGTCCTGAGCCATACCAATCCAGTTCACGTCCTCCCTACGTGTTTCTTTCAGGTCCATTTTAATGTCACTCGTCCTTCAGGTTTGAAGGGGGCCATCCGGTTGTTTATCATCAATATATATTATAATTAGTACCGTCAATACACAACATATAAAAACCAGATGTTTAATTACAACCGGGTTATACTTGGCGACGTGTTTCGGCCGTTAAACAGCCATGCTCAGGCCAACTTAGAACAATGTTGTTAAGGTACAGTCAAAATTGGATAACAATTTGACTGTGCCTTAACCCTTTAAACGCCTAGTTAAATCCCATCTGCCATTTGCTGGCATTATTAGGAGCTCACCATATTCTCCACTTTAGCGGGTTAAGGGTTAACAACATTGTTCTAAGTTGACCTGAGGATGGCCGTTTAACTGCCGAAACATGTCGCCGTCCTTCAGGTGTCCCAACTAGAACGCTGTATTAATTTCCCTCTGTGTCAGTTTCACATTCTCCGCCCATCACATCCTCTTTGATTTGATCAGCCGAACATTATATGGTAAGGAGTATAATTTTGAAGCTGCTCATTATGCAGTTTTCTCCATTTTCACTCGCAATTTCCGTGAAGACGGAATGTTTCTACGATTTTTCTCTTCTCTTTTGTGTAACAGTCTTTTGTAGTTCCCGCACCATTACAGTTAAATGACGTAATGTTAATGTGTTGAACTGGTGACTGTATTATTGTGGCTGTTGCGTTGACAGTATGGTTTATTTCAAGGAATTCTCCTTATTTTTGTAACGAATGTTTGCAGGCAAATGGTAATTTATTTAGCCTTAGTTCCAACATAACTTCTCTGGTATAATGACTGTTCGCAGTTTGAAAAGCACATGTCTCTTGTTTTGCAAACGAACGCAAGAAACGGGTATAAGATCTCAGTTACTACCCAGTTTAATGTATTGCGTAACGGACTTTTCTTTGTCTACTCTTTCCCATTCATTCGTAATCACTTCGGTGCTTCGTTTAAAGAGCCGGAATATGGCTCACTGCGTCTTGGAATCGGCCCTTTTCAATTAAGAAGCAAATTTTGATGAGATATAGTTTTGGACTTCTGTACCGAAACCTGCCGGGGGAATTTGATTTCTGTTTGAGTCCAGTGTCATTATTACTCTTTTATGAAAATAAAATCGAGCTTTTTAAATTTTCCCAAAATTAACTGATGATTCAGAAAGTTGGTACATAACACAGAACATATCTCAATCAGATGTTAATTTTCTGTATGTAATGTTATTCGATATTTGAGCATTTAACAAAATTATAATATTGAATTCTATCTGTGATGTGACTGACCTACACATGATTATGCCCGCAGTACTAGACCTGTATCTGATGTAAATGGACGTCAACACGAATGGAGTGCATAAAATCTAAAATAAACCCATTTGGAGCATGTGTGTATTCCATCGTTCCTCTCTTGTTCACTGTATTTTCGAGCCATGAGAGAGGCGTTAGCATTTCTTTCTCTCCTGTTTCTGTACCTTCGCAACTTCGAATATTCAGAACTTTTGCGTCTCTAGAATATCGAAACATGAATTTCAATTCAGATAACCTTTTTTTTCGTTTCGTAAATCAAATAACGTACTTCCTTCCGTGCTCTGGACGTCCTGCTTCCTGTCTTACGTTTCCGAGAAGAGCTTAGTGAGAGAGTCATGCCAGGGGATCCCATTGATTATTAATGCAGCATTACCATGTGGCCAGCTACTCATAAACAGAAAAGAGGAAGCAGCAGAAACTTCAAATAAACCAAATTCTGCTCAAAATCCTAGTGCTGCATGAAGCTTACCTGGCCACCGGATCTGTGCTTCTCTCTAATGCACTCACTGGTGGCTTTATGGCCCCTTAGAACTCGCCGCTCGCTGCTGGCAGCAACTCGTGTGACTTACATTCGGACTTTTAGTTGCACAGGAAACACGACACATCAGTGGAGTCATGCGAGTCCATATTTATGTTTTTATTCAAGAGATATGTCGTTAGGAGCCTATGTGACAGTTCTCTGCAGACTTTGCTTCGTGAGATACAGCAGTGTGTGTGTACCTGTGTCTTCTGCGTACGTAATTTCTTGTTTGAAATTGTTATAATATCCACTTTGGAAACAATTCGGCAGCAAGTGAGGAAATGAGTTAAGAAGAAGCAGTTGAATAACGAACGAAAGAAGGTAATCAAAAAGAATACCGAGGAAAATATAGAAAAGATAACGTGTTTGAGAAGGAAAGAAGCGCAGGGTTTTGTCGCAATGTGATGCGTATTGTGTGGACCACAGCGACAGTTACGATTCTGACAACACCTGCCTTTAGGCTTGCAGGCACGTTATGCGGTTTGTATTTTTTTTTATTTATTTATATTTTGTGTATTTGCGTGTTTATGGTCTCTGTAACGAAACTACATAACGGGTACAGCAGGATGGGTGGTCTCCTGGTCCAGATTTGAGTCCAATACGTACCGTATAACAATCCGAGTGCTAGCCACTGCGCTGCGACTTTCGATGTATGTATGTATGTGTGTATATATGTACGTACGTATGTATGTGTATGTACATGTCTGTGTACAACAAGGTACACAGTTATACCTACACGCTACACAGGAATATGCTTGCATGTCATATCCATTTAACCTTTGTAACGTTTCTGACGTCGTTTAACTGCAGTCGGTTGCATATCGCTGTCGAACAGTTAGCAGTTCGTCGTGTTGGGTGCAAATCTTGACCCGGAGACTGGCTATCCAGACTGAGATTTTTCGTGGTTTTCCTAAATTTGTTCCGACATATTTGGATGTACCTCAGTTAGACTACATTCACCCCCTTCGGTATCCTTCCCAATTAGTTATTCACCAGTTATCATTCGACGCTACGTAATTTGAGCTGTTGAAGTCTCGTTAATATACCTCAGTGAAACGTGCGAGGTCTGCCCATGCCATGCCATGCTAGGTGCGGTGGGTGGTCAAGGCCACGACCTTGCCACTTTACCCCCGGGAAGGAACCCCAGTACCGGTCCAAACGGGTGTGGAGAAGAGAAAATCTCTTTCCCTCACAGGGTTTCGAACCCCGAATCGTTCAGCCTGTAGTGAGTCGCTGTACCTTCTACGGTGTTCCGGTCCCCAAAAACCTCGTAAGTTTATGGTGTTTAAAAACTGGGATGATCGTGAATGAACCAGTGAGTTCCGAAGTACGAAACAAGAATGTTAACCATTCGAGTTAGTATATCAAATTATGTGTATTAAATATATGTTATGTGTGTTCGTGCGTGCGTGCGTGCGTGAGAGAGAGAGAGAGAGAGAAAACGATCGGCACAGAACTGTTACTCTTGTGGTCACTCGTTCATTTCCCAGTCTGTGTGAAGGATTCGTACTGTCGGAAGTTATGATTTTATTGTACGATGATCCTATCACTCAGTCGCGTTGATGTAACGGTATGACAGTGTAAATTGAGAAACATGTGTAAACTGTTATATGGTCGAAACTGGTATTGTTTTGTGTGCTAACGTCACCTGACTGTACTGAACCGCTGTTTGATATTACTACAGAATTTAATTAGCTTTCTGCCTGCGGAATGCTGTTTGCGCTAGTGTGGTCTTTCAATTCCCCATTCCCCACCGTTGCAAAATATTAATTTTTACTTTGTCTTTATAAGACTGGACTTAAGTTTTGGGGTAGAGGTTGCGCTGTGATGTAACCCAACAGTTGTTATGTGACTGTGTGTTTTTACAACAGATCTTACGCCCCTTGACAACCTTTAACCAGACTGAATTAAGTGTGTTCGGACTCGTACACAATTGCGCCAGGTTCTATGAGGATATTCGTGTGTGTTTGGGGCTAACACTCTGCTCATATAGGCCGTGAATCTTTCCTTCATACGAAAACATGGTTGCTGAGAATGGGTCCTTTGTACGGCAATTAGTATCAAATTCCCGACAGCCACAGGAATCCTCCTGTTTAATGTTCTACCTTTCGGAAATTATTACCGAACTTCACAGTTGAGTTATAAGAATTCCTGTAACGTAATTCGAAGTTCTTTACTTTGAATATGAGAGGGGGTACATCATACTGTGCAAGACATTTCAGGTTGGATCTTAAGATTACCACTGGGCAAACACCGTGTTTAGGCACAAATATATATATGTCAGTGTGTGTGTACAACCATTCACCTTAAGGCGAGAATACAGCTGACCCCGAACAGCTGGAAACAGATGCTGAAGGAGGACTTGTAACTTGTAGCTGCCCGGGTCACCGAGTCACTATCAGTATTCGAGAAATATGTAACTATCGGACAAACTACGATTTACACACAGCTCAGATGCATGGCGTTCATAGCTCATGTATAATTTTGGTTTTCCCTTAGATAAGAAATTGACAGAATGTGTTAGAACTATTTGGAGCGCTTTCCATCTCAGCCACTCTATTGTAGACTCAATTCTAAACAGATTACGTGAAGATTATGTTCATAGTTATTTTTAATATTTTTCTCCCCTCTGTGTTGCGACTTACCGGACGGTTTCGTACCTAAATTCTCTATTCCATTTTTATTTTACCATCTGAGTTAAGCCTACATTCTCACTTCAACATACACTTCAATTTTACACCACTAACAATAGTAGGAGACGAGTATGAAGTATCACCGTCCGCAGCGGATCGTCATTGCCACCCACATTCGGAGATATATTATATGCCTTGTTAATACCTTGGTTTTTCTAGGTGGGAGGGGTCAGAAGTGAAGACGACTTTGTGTCCTCGCGAAAGAGCTGGAGAAGTCTGACGACAGTATGTTCTCAACAGGGACTGAAACAGAGTGTAAGCGATGCGCATCACTGCTCAGTAGAGACCATCCGGAAATGAGTCTTCGTGATTCGTAGAGGTCTTACACAGGAATTGCACTCAAGGAGCTCAAGATAAAACACGCTCTTATTGGTTTAAAAACGGCATATCTGTGAGAAAACTTGGTAAGTTTTCACAATAATGCAAGCAGCTTGAACCTAAATTGTTTTCTCTTTCTTTAAAGCGCCGTGAACAAAGTGTGTCAGGACACGGATTGCGTTTCGTGTTATGAAAGTGGCACACTCAAGTTCCGCCGTATGTCTTCACTCCGTGGGGCTGTTTGTCTTGTGACTGTAGTTAATACCCGTACAGAGAAAGGGCCCGCAAGACAAACTCCGGACCTCTTTACAGAACTTTGCGTATTTTAACTTAAACATGAGAGACACACGGTGAAGTTTTAGTACTTCCATCCATGCCAACGTGATTTCGCCTGCTTTTATCATAGCAGTTTCTGCTCAGATAGGGTGCAGTGGGTACATGCGTTAAAATAAAGACGGACGAGATAAAGTTTTCGTATTTTTATTATGAAGGGCTACTGCCTGATGTGCTTAAACACCCGTATTTCTGTTAAGACTAATACAACAGGATTCATCATACAAGTGTGCTAGTATTTTGCAAGTAATAACGGTTTGTTTCGCTGCTTATCGACTCATATTTGCCGTGCATGAGAACATATGATATGGCGAAGGATCAGCAGTATAAAGTGCTTTCCTTTCTTTCTCCTTGTCTTCCACCCCTGTCCTTTCGTTATTTTCTTTGCATGCCCTTGTATTTATCGTTCCATCGATTTACTTCTTTTATTGGTTCTAGTGTTTTCAATTTCTATCGCCCCTGGGTATTTTTCCCCGGTTTTTTTTCTGCATTTATTTCTGGTCTTGAAACTTGTTTTAAAGACTTTCTGTCAATCAGCCTTTGGTTGCTTCTTCCATTTCTTGTTTTGTATTTTATTGTTTTGTATTCTTTCTCTATATCTTTCTTCGATTTTCCTTTCTTAAATTTATTTACTTCTTTCTTGTTTACTGTTCTTAATTCCTTTCACCATAACCTTCTGTATTCCTATGCAGATGTAATATTTCTTCCTTTGTTTCTGATGTCTTCCATTTCCCAGGTTCGGCGTAGTTCTGAGCGATGTTTTACCACTGTTTTAAAGCCCTTCTTGCACGGAGGAACCCTGTCATGCCACATGTCCGGCCTGTTCTTTCGTCACTTACAGCTTCCGGCCACCTCTCTGCCAGTTCAACCGGCCGGACTCCAGAGATTTTTGGTTGCTGAATTTTTTATGTCTAGAGTGTGTGTGTGTGTGTGTGTGTGGCCTACTGTTGTGCGACAGTTGACTAAAATATGGTGGGCTTATGACTTTCCTGAACTTGGGGGGGGGGGGGAAGGGGCGGTTGTTCACCCCTCAGTCCTCGCAGTAATTTTTCCTGCACCGATTTCCAGTTAAGAAGCAGGTTACAAGTGTTGGCGTGCGAAGTTTCTGCTGCGACAAGAGTAGCTACATGCGAAACGCCACTATATCATTAATAATCTGAGAGCATTTTATAAGTAATTATACTGTCAAATATAATTGTTTAAAATTTGTATTCAAATAACCCCTACATATTGCGCCATGAATTCACGACACCATACTTTTGGCATCCAGAGATTACGAATATTATGGTGTTCATTTGAATACAAATTCTCACTTCTAGTGTGTGATGGTATAATGATTTATGAAGTGACAGTTATTACAACAGATATGAAAGTCAGTAAATGGTACTCTTTGTTTCGTTAGAGTGTGAAAGATGCTGTCTTACTACGACTAAGTCGAAAGATCATAAATAGCAAGTGTCTGATGACAAAGTACGAAGGTATTAGTGGGACCTAAAATCCATAAAATGAGCGGCCTGTGACTTCGTTCCGAGAACCTTCGTGGATTTTATATCCGCTTATGAAGTCAGTGAATTATCCTGGGTTACGGACAGAGTGAGGTGTTCAACAACGATGTCAGTTGCTAAGATATTTTGCGTCGATTGTATGTGAATGATATATGAATATAGAGCATTGGCGGAATGATGGTAGGTTACGATGGAATGGACCTGTCGTCTACGTTAGTTAGACCAGAAATTTATGCACAGATACGGTGGGGAAATCTAAGTCCGAGAGAGGTGTGAGATATATTTATTGTAGGTTATAGGAATGAACACAGGTTATGTGGATGGGAAGTGGTTGTAACTGGCTCAGAATCGTGTTTATTCACTTTCTTATCAGCAGTCTAACCTTCGAATTTTGCATCCAGATTATTGTTTATCCTTTCTGTTTTGCACCGGAGGTGCAGGAATTGTTGACTCATTTCATTTAATGAACGACTTCATGAATTCCAAAGGAATTTTATATCGCATTTTATTACAGTTCTGGGACGATATCAGTTTACTTTGCAATGAACAGAAACCTTACAGTTTTATATAAAAGGCTCATCATACTTACAAATTATACATGATACAGGCCTCCTGCGTAGGGAAGTTTAAGATATTTGTATGCTAGTTTAAGTTCATGTTCATATGCTGTGCATTTAACGCAATGAAACAAATATAATTTATACCCCTGTACATTGTAACTCTCTGTTACTTATCATTGCATTAATGGTTAATTGTGTGCGGTAAATTATTACCAAGACCAATCAAGCTTGTAAATTCACAGAAAAATTATTTGGAAATTGGGCACAGAAACTCAGACAGTTCTTGAAGTCATTTATTGTTTAAAGATTTGTTGATTTTTAACCTTTTGGCGCCGGAATTATTTTTTTTAATTTTAGCACACTCTGTATATAAAATGTTAATAATACAGGAACCAAATACGTTAGAATTATGAAACAAACTGCATTTTGAAGAGAAAGAAACAGAGAGTGTATACCATGTTTAAAATATTCAGTACCTATATTTGTTGAATAAATACATAAAATGCAACTTTATAGGTTAGCGGTGCGGTACGACCACTATAGTTGACATTAGACGTCAAAAGATTAATGGCAAAACGCGTCGAAATATTCCGCTCCGTCTCCACTTGGACTGCAATTACGACGCCAAAAGATTCAATGTATCTGAATCGCCTTTAGTTCTGACTAACTGTTGTGCAGAGGTGTCAGATGGGTTGCCGCATACAGTGGGCGCAACCGTTTACTGTGTAACAAACACGTGAAATGATATGCAGGATTTCGATGGCACAGGCGGCATTCAGCAAGAAGAAAACTCTTTTGTCCAGCATAATTGACTTAAATTTAAAGAAGAAACAGTAAAATGCATTTGGATCTTAGCTTTATGTGACGCTGGGACATTGACACTTCGAGAAATAGGTCAGAAATCCCTTGAAAGTTATGAAATTCGTTGCCGGAGAAGGATGGAGAAGATCATTTGGACCAATCGAGTGGAAAATGAAGAAGTGTAACATTCAGTCATGGAGGAGAGGAGCATTCCACATAGAATAAAGCGAAAGAAGGGTAACTGGAATGGACACGTCTTGCGTATAAACTGCCTTCTATTACACGTTATTGAAAGAAAGATAGAATTGACAGGAAGACGAGGAGGAAGACGTAAGCAGCTCCTGGTTGGCCGTAAGGAAGGCAGAAGATTCTATAACTTGAAAGAGAAAGCTCTTGGTCGCACTCTGTGGATAACTCGCTTTCAGAGAGACTGTGGACCGGTCACAAAACACTGCGTAAGGAATTACTGCATCTTACATCCATTCGGTAACATCCTGGTAAATAAATGGCAGCTGACCGTTAATCTCCATGCAGTGGCGTTATTAAGAACACATGAATCTGTACTGGTATTCCTTAATGTCGTGGTGGGACGCTGGAGCACATCAACACGTAACGTATGAAGTTGCGTTTTAAAATTGTGCGTTGTTTTGAAACATTAACTTTGAACACCATGCATGCTTAGCTGTTACCGTCTTATTCCTTCGTAAAGAAAATCACTGGGTCGTTGCTGATCTGTAATACGGAGAATTTAGTTAATTTCCTTCCACGTCTTTTTGAATTCATTTTTCACTATTTTATTGTTACACTATTGATCTGTCCTACTGAAGGTGTTATGAAATACTGCGTCCAAAGTACAGAGGTTTAGTACAGAGTCTTTGTTGCATGTACATATCAGCAAGAGCTAGTACTGCTCTCTGTAGTAGTCACAAAATACAGTGGAAGGCAGTACTGCTTAACTCTGTGCAGTCAATTATCTGTCTCAACCATCTGAACTGAAAGTAGCGCGTTGTTGACTGAGTCTGTTAAGGACGGAGTTGTTGTACTTTTATGAACACTAAAGCCTATAGGGGATTAAAACGCCGAAGGACACTTTTTTAAAGATTCTTTTAGTACAAGTTTGTTTATAATTGCCACGTTTTATGCTTCGTGCTCCGATACAGGATCATTTGTAACGCAAGAACTTGCAGGTAAAACAGAGAAAGGTTTCTTGTCGTTCATCCTCCCTCGTCCACTAATCCTTTTGTCGTCTCTTGTCGCAAAGCCACGGACCAAATGCGAAACGGATGAAGATGCAGAAACTTCCTGAAAGTAAGAAAGTATAACAAACATTGTTTCTTTCTAGGGCTGTATCTCTTACTGTACACAGAATGGCGAGTGGTACGGCATGCTCGGGTTTGGAGTACACATCTTTTTTTCGGAATGCGTTTTTTGCTTTTGTGCATTTCTGAGTGCGCTTCGGTTTTTTTTTATTGCAGATACGAGCGCGCTTCTGAGAAGCTAATATTACTGCACAATAAGTGGGTGGAAAAGACTGTACTCGATGTTTACATACCGTGGGTATGGAGAGAATTCGTGATTTCAGTGTGTTTCTCGAGGACTATAGTGTATGAGTCTAATGGTGGATAAATGAAAAGGTTATCTACTGAAATCATCGCTAGAAATTGGAATTTTATAATTTTTCCGTTAACGTTTCCAAGTAATCCAGTTTTAAAGCGGCTTCTAGACATGGTGAAGAGGCTTGCATAGGTCAACATTTTCTGCGCTCAGAGTACATCCGCTCGCTACCGATATTCAGTCACAGGTCGTTGTGCATGGATGCAGGCTCTTAACGGAGCAACCATATTAAACATACTGCTACTACAGAATTATCTATAGGCCATTCAAAAGGCAATGAAAATCAGTTGGATGCGTATGAAGAAAGAGGCATATTTTGTAGCCTATATCCCCCCGCCCCCCCCCCCCCTTCCCCCGTTCAATCGTATGATCGTAAAGTGTGAAGTTAAGTTTCTTCGCCCTTTTAGTTTGTCTTATTCATCATCCATTAAGGGCTTAAATTTTATAATGTTAATGGTAAAGGGATCGGGAAGTCGAGAGAGGACGATTGTTGAAGTTTCCTCAGTTTGTCTTTTTTTTTTTTAGTGAGATATGCTACAGACGTTGTAAATCAGTGACACTGCTGACTACATGGGGCAGAGTCCTTCCTGAGACGATAGTAGGTTCTTAGCTAGTCAAGAACTCTGCCTTGTCTTCCACAACCCAAAGGTTCATTACCGTTGAAGAATAAAAGACCAACTTGATGTCACTTGCCATTTTATTTCACTTCTTATGTGCTCAACATGTTTCGGACATCAATATATCCATCATCAGGAGCTTGCGACTATTCTGTTGAATTACCACATTGGTCGTATTGTCGCAGGCTTCGAGCCTGCGACACGGATACCACTCTCCAACCCAACCACACCGAAATTCCAACATACATCGAACCAAGAACAATACGACCAATGTGGTAATTCAACAGAATAATCGCAAGCTCCTTATGATGGATATATTGATGTCCGAAACATGTTGAGCACATAAGAAGTGAAATAAAATGGCAAGTGATATCAAGTTGGTCTTTTATTCTTCAACTATCACAACGATGCACGGTCCAATAAACATAAGTTCCATTACCTTATTCACAAGGGGCCGGCACTTTTACCTATTTCGAGCCAGTTGAATCCCGTCCGCGCCAGTGATTTTACTCATTCTACATTTCAGTTCTTTCCCTCCAAGGCTTACACCAGCATCACTGCCAGTGATTATGTCAATAAAGGCTCAAATAAGGAGCATAAGAATTACGCCTGCGCCGAACTAGAGTGCTATTATACCTCGCTACTAGGGAAAAGAATATGCTCACTCAAGCTATCGCTGTTTTGAAGCAGTTATATTGCATGGCCCGCTCTGTTGTTACTGCCAATGAATATTAATGGCTTTCGTCTAAATTATATGTAAAGATCCAGTTCGCACCTCACAGGGATCAAAGTTTGCTTCATCATCAAGACCATGAGGTTAATACGGATTAGGAGGATAGTGGATATTTGTTGTGAGAATCATATAAAGCTTGTCAGTATAACGAGTGGTAAAATTTAGTCTTAACCTTGCAGAAGGTGGTACATATAGTTACCTTTCGGTTCTAAATGTTAAGCTCAAGTGAAGGCGTGATGAAAATAGCATGTCGGCAATAGAATATTACAGCTGTAACAGAACACTAACAGAAGCGGGGCTGTTCGCTGATGTAAACTTTCACTTCCTGGAGCTGTTTACAAAGAAAAGCTACGAATACTGCTCCATGTTTCCTAACAGGTTTAATGTTATAACTGGGACGAAAGGAAATGACCGTCTGAGTATCGTGGTGGAATGAAATTAATTTTGTATTTATTTTGTCTGTGATGGGTTGAAGTTTTATATCATACCTAGTGTATGTTCTCACATAATTCAGCGCCATATTGTAACTTGTGGCTGATACTGTACGCCATTCAGTCGACAGCTGGCAGAATGCAATATATATTCCTATCCTCCGATTTTTTATGTAGTACATTAGTTGTGTAGCTAGCTTCCTTCTAGTTTATCTGATTAACTGACTCTCTAATCATTTATTACATTATCTGGCTAGATAACCAAGTACCTTGTTTACTAATGACCTACGTTACAATTTAATGGAATCTGATAATGCAAATAACTAGGTAAAAATCTAATAGCTCCCTTACTGGTAAGTGGCTACCTGAATTGGTGGCCTGCGGGCTATTCCACATCTCAGTTGGGAGCACAAAACGAAGGACACTGTTTTTCCTTCATAAGTAAGTTTTCAGTTTCATGATCGCTTACAGGGCCGTCATGTATACCTTGTTGCAACCATCTTCATTTCTTAAAATACACTTAAATAATTTGGAAAACATGTGCGCGCATGCGTGCATGAAACTGCAAACTGTCGGTCGAAAACAGGTCTTAACCCGCAAAGCAAAGGAACAAGAACTTGGCCCTCTGACCATGATTCTTTCAGTTGGCTTCGTACATTATGTATATGTTCTCTCAAACTGTGTATCTCTGTAACTTCCACTTAAGAGATATTCATTGCTTTGGCTCTGCTTCCTCTTGGAGCTCCAAGTCTTAATTAACCAGAATTTGTTATCTACTCAAACAAAGAAGCATTCTGCGTTTTGTAAGAAAATGTGGGTTCAGTTCTGTAATCGGCTTTCCAGACAGGGAGTTTAACTGTTTTGTTGTGAAGTTCAAGGAGATACTGTTACACGTATTGCATAGACTAAGTGCTCGCTTTGCTGTTTTGATATATTTGCTAACTGCAATTGGGTTGACACCCGGTGTCAGTAGTACAGTACACATATACGCTCGAACAGTACGTGGAACAACACAATTAACAACAAGAACAACACAATTAACAACAGAACAACACAATTAACAACTTAGTTATTGTTCACTTCGTGTACCTTCAACAGTCCTAAATAGCCTCATTGCTATGTAATAGCATTGGACGTTCCACACTGCAAAGTGTCCGGACCTATTTTGCTTTGTCCGCCACCAAACAGTTACAAATAAAATGTCATATTTCGTATCATTACCGATTTCTTTACAATGAGCCGCTCTCTTCCGCGATCTGACACCGTGTACTATAATAGAAATTTTCCAACTTTTTAGAGGAATCTGATAATTCCTTGTGTAGGGTGGAAGAATGATGAAATAGGCAGCACTGAAACGTCGGAAAACATGCCAGACTGCACGGGATCACATTCCAGAAGTTGGTATTCCTTATAGTCACGGCATTGAGAACCACATGTCACATCACATGGAATTTAGTGGAGACATTTATTTGTAAACCACAAGTGTCAGATTTTACCCATATGCTTTCATTAGTAACAGAGCTGCAACGTATGTGGACGGGTACGGCCTCCCGTTTATGCAATCATTTCTGTTGAATTATTATTCAAAATAAACTTGAAGTGTGGACGTTTTGCTGGATGAAACTTTGAACTGAGCCATAAATGCATACTCTGAATACATTCTTCTCTTAAATTCGTCCAATTGGGGACCAACAGGTTGATGATTTAAAATGAAATATTCTCTCTGCAATAGTAAGTACCACATCAGGTGGTACTTCATTGTACTTGTTGCAATCTTGAAGGTACAAAAGTAGGACACAGTTGAGTTCCCGTGACCGCATGCTCGCACTGTATCCAGTCACGTTCACATATTCGTGTTAATTGTGAACGTGACAGTATATTTATCTCAGTAATTAACCAACTTGATGCACAAAATTTATGTTTTACCTATAGGTGTGATGATACCAGAGGCTGTATAATCCAATTTTGATCTCCTGATGATGAGCACATGTGCTTGAAACATGTAGAGGCATGAAATAAACTTATTGTGAAACAAAAATTTTGTGCATCAAGTTGGTTAACTACTGAGATAAATATACCGAGACGCATGGTCAGCAAAACGTTAAAAGTAAGTGACATTGTCAGGTTATCAGTTTTGACAGATTAATTTCAACCATAAATCCCTACAGAGTGACGCGTGAGAACATAACGCTTAACAAAGAATTGTGAAATGTGAATGTAAATTTAAAAAGCATTAAAATATATTTTTTGCGTCTTTGTCGCGTCTGTGGCATATAAAAGAGGATGAAACAGGAACTGGTGTGGAAATCTTATAGTGGCTACTCTGCTGGTGCCTTAGCATTCATATCTAGAGAGGCTAGCAGGGATTACAAATTACTTTGTAAAAGTACTGTCTTCTTTTGGACCTAATGCATCAACTTATTTTTAACGGTGTACATTTGGGAAGCCGGTGCTGCTTCCGTCTTCCGTCTCCGGGTGAAATGGGAAGAAACACTCAATCTGGTTGACACCTTAGAAAGAGCTGCGTGCAGTGACTGGGTACCACAGTTAAATTGGTTAAAATGTGTGCACCCTTGGCCTTGTCTTTTCCGTAAGTAATGACAGGCAAATAGTTATTACAACATTAGAAGTTAACTAAGAGACCCAGAAATAAGAGCAGATTATTGTTTTGAACACTTCAGTCTGTAGGACAATGGTAGCGAGTTGTATCATCTCTTTAACACTCAGATCGTTTGTTGGGCCATACCGTCAGTGGGTGCCGGGGGCTCTTTTCCGGGAGTAAATCAACCGGATCGTAAACTTGAGTGCCCACCAGGGACGTAGCTAGGGGTAAGCGAGTGGTGCAGTCGCCCCGGGCCACAGATTGGGGGTGGCAAAATGAATATTTTCAGCCTGAAGTCCTCATTTTCTGCCCTCATAGAATTTTATATTATTTGGCCAAATACAATTGAAAACATTATTGCGATTCTGGAAATTTTGTCATTTCTGCTAGAGGCGGCCTTTGTTATTTCTCATCCCCGGAGCCAGGAAACTTAGCTACGCCACTGCTGATTACCTTTAATTTTTGCCGGTTTAAAACCTAGAACTCTCTCTCAGTCTCCCCAGGCAGACGACTAAATTTTCCCTTTACCGCAGCTCCTTAATTAACTGGGGTAACTCAGTCGTTGTAGTGACTGGCCACGAACTGAAAAGCCGTTTTCAATTTCCGACAGTGTCAAATATTTTTCAGTTCACAACCGAGTCCACATTATCGCAGGGTGCCACCCATCCTCCTGTTCAATACGTACAGCGAACTCGTTCATCGATGAAGAAGCGGCCGGAACGTGTATCTGACCGCTCACCTCTTACAGTGCCAATGCTAAGAATGCATGAAGTGCCGCATATGTCCTAACGGCGTGGTGCGTAATTGATTCTTTACGTTTTTCCGTTAATTCTTACATAAGTGATGATCCTGTGCATCACGGTCACGAATATTGCGTTTACCTTATCTTCGCACTGCTTGAAGCGCGCTACCTTCTCCATATGTCGTGGGCTTGGCGTAGAATGTAGTTTAGGCCTATATGGAAGTGATGTTCGTGTTCCAGGGTGACTTTCATTTCGGGTATTGAGGTGCCCTTCCATTTTTACTCGGTCCCACTGACTGCTGCGACATCCGGCTGATGTCAGTTACGTATCTTGCCTTGACTTAGACATGTGATGGGTGTTGGTGGCGACGCCTTAGAATGCACACAGGAATGTGGTAATTTGTACTGGGTGAAAGTGAAAGGGCCGCGTCCCACCTGCCAGTTTCCTTCCCTGACGCTGACTCTACTTCAAATTAGTCGCCCACCCCAGACATTCATAGTCCTGAACTATGCAAGAATAATTGCTTGAAACTTTATTTTTGAGTAATTAATCTACGCTGTCAAATTCTGAGGTTATTTAGCGTCGGTAATAGATACGTGAGCCGGTCCCAATGGCCGCGCGGTCTAAGGCGTAGGTCTGCAGCCGTTCGCCTGCTGAGATTATGGGTTCGAATCTCACCGGGGGCATGGACGTTTGTCTTTTGTAAGTATTGCGTGTGTTGTCAGGTAGAGGTCTCTGCGACGAGCTGATCACTCATCCATGGAAGTCCTACCGACTGTGGCCCGTCGTTGTGTGTGATCTAGAAACCTCGTGAATGAGGAGGCCCTGGCTCACTGGGGAGCTGTCGCGCCAAAAACAAACAATAGATACATGAATGTGGGTGGAGCACTGGTGGAATGATCCTGACAGGAAAAAATCGAAGTACTAGGAGAGAAACCTATCCCAGTGCCGCTTTTTCCACAGAGGCAGGTTCCTTCCCGAGTACTTCGTTTTTCCTATGTTAGTAAGCTTGTTCTGTTTGTTTGTTTATTTGTTTGCGCCTCTTGTCCGTCTGTTACAGCGTTCACATTTTTAAGGTTCATTCCATAAAGTTGTCAGCTCTTCCCAGGCGACCTTGTTTCGTCATGGGCAAACATGCACCAACATGAAAGTTATGTTCACAGTTAACTTATCTTCTCAGTACATGGCGCCACCGCCCCCTGAACTTGTGCTGTAAAGAAGTTACTTTTTAATCACCCATTGTCGAGGTCTGCTTTTAACGCACAGGATTCACATATACGGACTTCTGTTCAGGTTATTGGCATGTGTCTCCGTCAAGTGACCGCTTGTTACGAAATCGTCGTCAGTAAACCAATTTCACGGAATAGATATCTTGAGTAGCTGGTAGTAGTTTATCTAGTGCAGAAGTTCCCCACCCTTAATGGTGCCGTGGTCACTGGTCACTGGTTCTTCTCCTTTATCTCCTTTACTCATATCTACTTTTGAGTCCCACTGACCATCCTGCCCATATTTTCCCAGGGATAAAGTTTTGATAGAACGACCTAACCACTCATCCGCATCGGATACCCTATATATAAAGACAGTGGAGCCGTACCTCCATTTTGCTATAGCCTATTTGGTCATACGTAATTTCTGGCGTGATGCTCAGTATGGGGCACCATCATCTCTTTATTCATGCTCTTAAGGGTTTCCCGTTACAGTTTCAACGGACTTAACCTTGTGTTCGTCTACCTTTAATAGTTACAGTGTAGATCAGTGGCGGGTAGTGTGAACGTCCAGGCTAGCGGTGACGCAGTCCGCGTCTAGTGGGACACCAGACTTGTCGTCGGTGATATAAGGGGGCAGACCCCCGATCGACTGTTGAAATTCCTGGCCCCTTAATAGTCTTAGACCGAACAGTGATGATTATACTTTGTTGTGTAAAAAATTGATTTCTTCAGAGGTACTGCTGGACATGTGGTGACAATCAGTGCCGATTGTTCATAGGCGTTATCCAAATGCAAAACTAAAGATGTAAATTAAATTTTAAAATTACTTGAAGTGGTAAGATAGAGGAAACACTGTCGGTTCATTGCTGAATATTACACTCGCGTGACAGAACAGGCGTACGGATCTGCGGGAACAATAAATCAAGGTAAGGATTTGGAATAGTGCGGGGATAACTGATTACTGATTATAACGATAACCATAACGACTGTTCGGCTTGCGACTACTGGTTTATCTTAAACGCGTTGAACTTTCACCGTCAGTTGAAAAGTTGAAAGGGCAAAAATAATTTTTCATTCCTGCTCGGAGTTGAATGTTAAACTAATTTTGAGTGACAGGCCATGGGACGCTTGAACAACTTTAAAAAAGTTAGCAACGTAGCTGATGTCATTATCTTTCATTATTAGTTTTAGTCGCTTCGTCGGGCTGTCTCTTTGTTCGATAAAAATTCATTACGATGTATTAGAGCTGAACCACGTATTCAGAATCGAAAGAAAGCTTTCAACCAATTGTGAGGAAGCTGCGCTTCGCGCGAGTAGTTTGAAATCCTCGGGATCCAGTTCGGTCTGCAAGGCGAATGAAATCAGTGACGTATTTTATCTGAAGTATTCACTGCCTTGACCTCGACCCTTGTCCATTGTTTAAGGAAACAACGGTTCTGGGACAGGATCGGTTCCCGTCGTTGACCAGAAGACTGTGGAAAGTACCTACCTAGCTGGGTCCGAAAATGAAACCTACTCTAAACCTCTGGACTCACAGAGTGGGTGTTTTCCATAGCCTGTTGACTATAAATGGGGACCGATTTTGTCTGAAACGCTGTTAACCACTGGACTTTGGACTGAGTCAAGATACGATGTATCATCATCACAATCCTAGAGAATGTGAGGTAATTATTTTATGCAGTTACTTTACAATTAAAATAAAATGAACTGGTAAACGCAACCTTGGCTCTATTAAATTGTGCATTTTATTTACACGTTGTCTTTGTGTTGTGTAGGTAGATAAGTGTAATGCTTAATGAAGTCGAACACCAATTGTTTGGTAGGACTGTCGGATTTCAGCCAACGTTCTCAGTGGCTCAAACTAATTAATTATTGTTATTTTATTTTGGTAATTTGTTCGAGTCATTTACTTACGTGCAAATATTACTGAATACATAAAGTATGTATTATACGGGTACGTGCAAAGTTTATACCAGGCATTTTTCTCTGATTCTCCCGTGTCTTACTAACATTAAGCCGACGAGGTAGTATTTGTGTCTTAAAAATTATTTATGGGTGTATCGCCTACAATTTGCTTTTGAGATATCTGTGCAAACAGAATTATACCTGTCTAATTTCTCCCATATTTCCCTTTTCATCTTTTCTGTTCTTCCCTGATACGGAACGCCGTGTAAAGTTTTGTTGGCCCTGCATCGTGATAAATCCGAACAGTAAGAACCAACAGGATGCACTATTTGCTTTCAATTTATTTCAATAATTAACCTCCACATGTTTCGAGCAGGCTTGCTGCTCATCATAAGGAGGTATTACTCTGAATACACATGCGTTTATGTTGACTGGCTATTGGCAGGATCCAGCCAACAGCCAGTCAACATAAACGCATGGCATATGATATATTTGTTAACTGTAGTTGGGTTGACACCCGGTGGCAGTAGTATAGTACACATTTAAACACAAACAATACATAGAAGAACACAATAAAACAGAATATACAGAACAGAACATAAATAACAATAAGAATACATAAACATAACGATAAAAATAAATGATTTACGAAATTAAACAAAATCGTACAAAACATGCAACCATGTATACAGTGATAAAAAATGGAACCAAAAAAACATGAAAGATGTGATAAACGAAAAAGCCATATAAGCAGCAAATTTTACATGACCTATATATCTTCTAATAATGTTAAACACCCTGAAATGAGCCATCCCCGTTGTGTGTATATAAACAATATGTGTAGGCATCAGTCAATAACACAACAATATCTAAAAAGATGTTTAATAAAGGATGATAGTAACTACATGTTTCGGCCTATTGCGGCCATCATCAGGTTTTCATCCGAAAG
>Ga0136643_10002251_pt1 | contig 24849 bp, 12 predicted proteins | sample TergutLab28metaG_FD_96883 | JGI IMG/M metagenome (GOLD analysis project Ga0136643, IMG submission 96883) | Labiotermes labralis P1 segment gut microbial communities from Petit-Saut dam, French Guiana - Lab288 P1 (version 3) (version 3) | ecosystem: Host-associated > Arthropoda: Insects >... | reverse complement strand
TTGGTGGCGGTATTCCAAGTTCTCTGCTCGTTCTACGGGTTGACTTGCGTGGGCTACGCTCAAAACTCTCTTGAATTCGTCTCACGTTCTCCTCTGATACACGTGGTCGGCCGGAGCTTTTGCATGTACACAGACAGCATATTTACTCAACATGGTGATTCCAACGACAAACGCTCTTCCTCGATGGACGTTGAATGTTGAAACGAAGACGAAACGCACGCTGCACAGCAGTCGCCGACTCAGTTTTAATGAACTCACTAACGCAAAAAATCTTGTGCTGCATAGTAGCCATTTCGCTTTCAACTGACGCTGATGCACGGCTCTGCGCTAGGCGAACGTTCTAGAGGTGTTGTTTGAAAATTTAGGACCTTCTCTTTCAAATGCCTGCGACCTTATCGTGAGAAGGCCACACACAAAAATCACAGCAGTAGTAACTAAACCTAGGCACTTAACAACTTACAGCAATGTGGTTATGGTGTTTCCTCGCAAGTATATCTCCAAGCACTGACAATTTATGTTCATGTGTACTCTACTCGTATGATGCGGAACAAGTTTCATTATGTGACATGTTTTACAGTGGTCGTTTAGAGAAATGTCTTGGAGACTCCCGTAGCAAACCTGCGTTGAAGTGTCAGATCTGACTGAATGTAACTGGTTCTTCCCATCTTATGGAAATATGGTACTAATGTAGATTTTGGCTCCTGTCGTTTGTTCTTTACACCAACTTGGATTTAGAGATTTTCACATTGCTAGGCAGAAGGTCTTCAATAGCAAAGGAATGTATTCTTGAAATAGGTGGGTTTGAACACTTCTACCTATCTATCTGTCCGGTTTTTTAACAGCTGTCGCCGTCTTCCGGAAACCAAACGCCATTCCTCTCTGTTTCTCCATTGATCTGGTTCTAAATTGCTTGTTGTCATGGCTGCTTGTACTCCTTCCATTCACGTTTTTTTGGACGTCCTCTTTTCCTTCTCTCCCGCGGTATCCAATTCACAATTAATTTTGGTATTCTCTCCTATGGCATCCTTTTGACGCGGCCATACCATTTTAATTTTTTCTGCTCTATGATATCTATGATGTCCGGCTTCCCTTTCACTACCATTATTTCCTTTGTGTTTTCATTTTTTATTCTTTCCATCCCTGTAAATTTCTCTAGTAGGGATTTGCCATACTTCTGCGCCATACACCAAAATGCTCCGAATTATAGTTTGATAAATGTATAATTTTATGTTTTTAGTAATATTTTTGAACACTTCTAATAATGAAATATGAGCACTCAAACTCATCAAGTCAAGTTTTGTATAATGTTCGAGAGGTTTTTCTTAATGGCTTCAGTCTGGTCAGTGCCCAGCTTGGAAGCTACGTGACTGTGAGCCTGAACCTAACTGTCGGAAAGAACCATGGTGTGAGGGAGTAGAACCCTCATTTTCCACATGCATGGTTTTTATCTTCCTCGTTTACTGCATTCACAAAACTGGAAACAAACTCGACCTGTCCAAGAAGGTTTGGTTACAGTCCATTTGAGGAAGCTGAAAATTATATATAAATTAATATTGTTTATAATACGGTAACATGGAGGAAAGTGAGACTAAAGGAACAAACTGTTGGTATCACTTAATTTTACGAGAGTATTAAGGAAATAATGGTTTGTAGAAAAGATATATATATATAAAGTACTTTAATATTTCCAAAGTTTCTGCATATATTGTACATGCCAATTAAACAAGTAACATGCGGTTCAATTATATGAAACCGGGTGTAGATACAATACCCGACATTATACGATGTTAGGTAGGCGTCAGAAAATGGCAGGGAAATAGCCACGACAGCTCTTTGCAGCACGAAGTTACGGCTAGCGAAAGGTGAATAGAAACATGTTACTAAGGCTTGCGTACTGTACATATTCACATCACCCCAGAGGATATCTTCTGAGTCTTATTTGTGTATATTTGAGAAGAGGGGGGCAGGCCTGCTGGTTCAGATATGTAATCTGATTTCCAGGAAATAACGCGTCGCGTCGCGTCACGCGCACGCCGACTATTACTTGTTTCGTCTAAATGCCGCTAGATGGAACCCGGATTTCAGTTTCGGGCTATAGGCATGTCTCGTACACAATCGGTGAAATGTGCACAGGGCTCCGAAGGCAATTAGAGGGTAAACCCGTACGTCAGCTGAATTATCACGTAATTGTATTTTATTTAACGTCGTCGTGGACAGAATTATCTAGCTTGGAGCTTGACAGTTCTAACTTTACGCCCGGTATTGAGGTTATTTACTCTCTGACCGTGGTGTGCTATTGTTTAGAGGCGACGACCAAGTTCGAACATTTCACACCTTAGCACTCCAGGCACTGAACGTGAATGGGGCTCTCGACCATCGAGAGGTCATGTCTGAACAGAACATCAAAGTGTACAGATGTGAGTGACGTATTTTGCTGTGAAATTAAATCCAGCTCTATGGTTACTGACTTCAAAAACGGATGTAGAGATCAGGGTCTACATTATACACTCTCACATGTTAGGCAGGAAATTATGTTTAACTTAAAGTTGCTAGCACAGAACTGCTCGGGACGAATGAGGAACCAAGGTCAGGCTAGCAGTTTTCTCGGCCGATTTTCGAATCGATCTCCCGCAGTCAAGTCCAGACGGTAGTCTTGTTTATAACTTCGGTAAGTACGTCCATTGGCCATGTAAGACAAATGTCAATGACATGTTTTGGCTTTGAGATGAAGTAGTGCTCTGCACTCTGTTCGGAAGCAATGTCAGTTATAGGGAGAGCAATATCGTATGTTTTATATATTCGACCGGAATGCTATGTAATGACGTCAGTTGGTATTATGTAAATTACAACTTACAGGAGAGGAAGATAATACGGTATATTTTTAGGCATGCCTTTTTTAAGCAATGTATAACACGACCAAACTCACCGGAGGCATTTTTTGAATGGCCGATTTCTGTCAGGATAGCAGCAGGAAATCTGCCTGTTTGAAATATGCAGTTTTCAAGGAGGTGAACATGAATATGACGGCCTTCTACGTTGTGATGTCATGTGGTTTGGTGAAGTGACGCTCTTCTGTTCTAAATATGGAGGTATCCGTTTCCTTCGACATAGTGGTAGCGAAGTATATGTCACTTCCTAGAACACTGTGAAAGCGCTTATTTGTCTCCCGCCACTGGAGCTAGTGGTACAGAGTGAGGCGAGGTCAGCTGCGCATCATCTCTGGAGTCTGGGAGGTTGGTCTTACCCACGTCCCAATAAAGGACATAGTAGTATTTTGTTGCGGCTTCAGCAGTCAGATCCCATATTTAATTTGGGGGTTGATGTTATGAGGCCAGCATTTAATTTTGAACCCAAATATAGGGTTATTATGTTGACTAGGGAAGATTGGATCAAAGGAACTGGCACACCTCCCGTAGTCAAGGGGCTCGTCTGGTTTACAGTTGGGTCCAAGATGAAGGAGGGGACCGGGACTGGAATCTATGGCAATCTGTGGGAACAAGGCTCAACTTCTCTCTAGGAAGATATGCTACGATCTTTCAGGCCGAGATATATGCTATCTTGGCGTTTGTTTATGAAATTCAATTTCAGGATAGGCCAGAAAAAAACGTGAGTACCTGCTCTGACAGTCAGGTGGCTTTGAAAGTTCTCCAGACCGTCAAAACCATGTATCCATTGGTCCAACAGTGCCAAAAGTCGTTGAATGATATCTCTAACCGGCATGCGGTGGGGCTGTACTGGGTCCCTGAACATGTTGGAGTACGAGGTAATGAGATCGCCGACGAGCTCGCAAGGGGCGGCTCTGTTCTAGAGTTTCTTGGACCTGAGCCGGCCCTGGGAGTCTCTAGACAGGATATACGAAGAAGGATTAGACGTCGGTTGGTCAGCCAGCAGTGGATACGATGGCGAGTTCTTGGCGACACCCAAAGACAGGCTCGAGAACTAATTTCGGGACATTGTCTGGGTGCCAAGGCTAGGTTTCTGCCCTGTAACAGGACCAAATCCAGGGTTGTTACTGGCCTTCTTACTGGACATAATACCCTGAGGAGACATCTTCATCTACTGGGTCTGTTAGACAGTCCACTGTGTAGGAAGTGTGGAGCAGAGGAAGAAACCTCGACCCACATTCTTTGTGAGTGTGAAACTTTGGCTTCACTCAGACATGCGTATCTGGACTCCTTCTTCTTGGAGACCGAGGAAATAAAGAGTATAATTCCGGGGGCCATATGGAACTTTAACAAAGTAACAGGGCTCCCATAAACTGATAAGGGGCACAAAGGGCCCTTTAATTATGGCCTAGTTGCATCGGGACTTTAAGGCCCCGAACCCAATCACAATCAATCAGTCAATCAATCGTAGAGCACCGTCCTGATTGCCTTATTTTCTCTACGGTTATTGTCCAAGGCTTTTAAAATTTAGAAATATACTTACTCTTCGTTGTTTGGTACTATTACATGTACTTTGTATTTGATAATATTGATGGCGGGATAGCTCAATTAGTATAGTGACTAGGCCACCGGCTGGATTACAATCCTTTTCTACGATATGGTTTTGTGGTCTGTACAGGATAATTTTGCTTTTAAATTTCAGCTAATACTTCTCTGACGAAAAGGCTAGACTGTGTCTCTTATGACCCATAACACTGCAACGCATGGCGGAAAAATATTTTTAGGAGCCTCATTTGAACGGATGTGTTAAATTAGCATTAACCATTCAGCTTATTGAACACAACCAGCTTTCGGCTGAAGATATGAACGAAGCAGAAGCAATCGATCACAACATTGCTTCCATTAAAACACATTTCATAGTTGTCATTCCATACTCCAAAACACTTTATAGGTGTTTTAATGAAATAAAACTTTTTTAAATGAACAAATTGGTTTTAAACATGCCGATTCAATAAAAATGAGTAACATCTAGAAAAAAAATGTGTTGTATTTGGCGGCAGGTTATGGTCAGTTAGTGCAATGAAGTACAGAACGAAGCAGTGTTAATGGCTTTATTGCGTCATTTGTTTCTACGCACTGCATTCTATAAAAACCAGACATTTTGGTCGTCAGTATGGCGCTTGTTTCTGTAGGAGTCACGAACAGCCGCCAGGTCTAAATATTCTCCTAGTCACTGTTTTTGCATGAAGTGAAACTTAGTATATAGATATAAATATGTAGATGATAAATGTATTCATTATTTACTGTGTACACGTTATCAGCAATAATAAAAACAAACAAAATTAGTTGCACATACGCAAACCGTAACAATATTTTATTTATGCACATTGTGCTTCCAGAATATTTCAATCTACCTCGACCATCTTCAGGGGAGTTTCTTGTGACAAGGAGAAATGTTATTGGGTAATTACGTACTTAATATTATGTATTTAGCGAAGGAAATTTTGTATGACGTGGGAAATTCCTGTTGGCTAATTGCGTAATGAATACTGTGTAATTGCGTGCCACATGAAATTTCCCTGAGCAGGGTCAAAGTTGACTGAAATATGTCGGAAGGACTATGTGAATATATACAAACTTTTTAAGGTGCGTGGTGTTTGTTCTGCTGCTGTTGATAATACAAACCGTGTGGTGCGGTGATAAGCGGGACCAACGAAGTAGACGTGCGGTCGCAGTGATGATGTGGCACCTCATGTGCTTGGCACATGCCACGTATGCTGTGATTTATGTGTTCCGGACACCTCCAGCAACAGACACCTCAATCCTATTCAGATGTAACGTAAATTAATATCTGTTGTGGTTTCCCTCTTGATAACGGATACTGACATCCAGGTTGAGGGACTGAGGGAGAACGTGTTGTGGAGAGTCGTACCCAGAGTACCGCCGTGGGAAGTGGCCAACAGTCATGTTTCATGTTTTGACATGTTCTTGTTGCATTTTTAACGTTATATTACGAACGAACACCTATATAGATCATTCATTTTGGGCCATTTTCAAATGTATTTCATGTCATGAAAGCTATGGACCATTCCGATCAAGTCTACCTGTCTGACATCTCCCATTATCGCACTGTGTGTCGGCATTTCTTTGCATTTGTATTTCGAAAAGAAATTATCAGATTTGTAGCCACAAGGGGAAGGTAAAATTGGAGATGAAACGAGCAGTTTTTAAGATCACTTAACGAGGATGTTACCTGTAAGAAATCAGTAGCGCGATCTAACTCGTTACAGCCGCGACATTTAGTAAATTTATGTTTAACGTCAGACGTGGGACAACCACACTAGTAAAATATTTTTGCGAACAGTAGTAAAGAGGGCAATAATATTGTAAGTATTAGTAAGGAGAGTGATTTGAGTAATCGCGTTTGGGTTATGGGTATTGCAGATTAATTATAATGGGCCGCGCACTTCAAGAAAACTGGTGTTAGCAGGTGCAGTTCACTGTGTATTTGACTTAGCGTGTTGTTGTTGTTGTTATTATTATTATTATCATCATCGTCATCATCAACATCATCATCATCTCCTTTATGCAGGACATTTATACTTATATTCAAGAGACAAACTATGTCCCTAAGGAATACAGTGTTACAGTTATTATGTTGTTACTATTCATGGTGCTTATATCGTTAGTTTCAGTGTTGAATCTATCGTATTTTTACGTTAGTACCTTCCGAAGTATGTGTGCAGTGCCCAATATGGCTGTTTTCTGTAGTTCCTTGACTTCATGTTTTCCTGGTCATTGCTCGCGTATTTTCTAAATGACTTTGAAATAGTCCGAGTCGCCCCTGTTATTGCTAGTATCACCTTTGTTTTTACATTCTACATGCGCTGTATTTCTATCGTAAGGTCTTTATATTTTCGACTATTCTCCGCTTCTTGTTTAATAACATTTCTGTCTCCTGAAATTGCAACGTCTATTAACATACATGTTCCCTTTTCATTATCACGGATTATAATATCTGGTTTGTTACTATTATTATTATTATCATCATCATCATCATCATCACCACCATCAGCAGCAGCAGCGTCGTCGTCGTCGTCTTCCACTTTCTTTATTTAAACAGCAGTTTAGCTGATCCTCAAAAGAGTACCGGTCTCACTGTCTAAGCACTTCTTATTCATTTTTATGCCAAAAACAGACTGTACGACATGCCTTAAATATTACTGCTTTCTGCATTACAATATATAGAGCTTGTCGGTGAAGGTGTTGTGAAGGTTCCGACTGTCAGGAATTGTTACATATATTAGGTATTCTTCTTTGATTGTTTTATGAAGTAAAACAGTGTCCGGTCTATTGTTATGGGTAGTTCGATCATGGTACAGGGAGTTCTGTGTCACGGACTGTGGCTCATATTTGTAATACGGCATTGGTGGCCCCTCTGACAGTCCATTTTTGATAGCCAATTATTATTATTATTATTATTATTTGTATCACGATATGGTATGTGACGCCGTGTGAGTCGATAAATACGCAACAATATTTCAGAGGAACGTGACCTGCTGCTTCCGTATTCAGGGTACAAAAGTTCCGTAACTATTCAGGTGTGAATGTAGCGCACTTCTTTACCGAATGTTCGTTCTAGGCCGCAAATCCATACAGTAGCAGCATCTGTAGGGGAAGGAAGGAAATAGGTCTGCTTGACGTAACTTTGTGGCCTTCGTAGCAGGTTCTGTATTTTGGGGAGGGGAGAGTACTCTTCAAAGACCAGCCCGGAAGGTCGATGTGGAAGTCTTTGCGACGCCGTTGAAAACCTATGGAACCTACATTGCAATGAAGCGAAACGCTTTGTCCTGCAATAGTGCCGTAAATTACCCCATATTTAAGCTATGTAAAAATTATATAGACTTATCTCATGGGAACTCCTAAATTAGAGAATTCCGCAAAGCCCACAGTGGAATGTGCTAAAGTGGCCTATCTGTGGGGCTTTTAAATACTTCTGAAAATTGTTGTCTGTAATGTACCACTACAAGTCAAATTTGAAAAAGCCTACAGTTTTAGTCACTTATCAATATTGGTAGCCGAGGTAAAACAGTCGGCACAGTGACAAGTGAACGGTCTCGATGACAGGAATCGGGGTTTGATGCCCGACAGGGGCAACAAATGTTCTCTTCTCCACATTGCCCGTAGTGGGTCTGGAGCTCATTCAGTTTCCTTAGGTATCAGAGGTTCTTTTCCAGGATACAGACGGACCCCCGTATCCGCAGGTAATATGTTCCAAGACTTCGTGGTTACGTGAAACCGCGAATAATACCGAAAGCTATATATAACGTGATATAACGTGTAACGTACATAAATACGGTAAAGTTTAATTGATAAATTACGCACAGTAAGACATTACCAACAATAATAAAGTTATAATAAAGTGTACTGTACACTAAATTGTACATTTACTCTCTCTGTCATACGTATGAAAGTAGGGGATTCTGACGTTAGGCCTAATCCTCAATAGAAGATACAGCAATGAAAAAATACAGTAGCCGTACTGTACAGTATCATGTACAGTTTCAAGGGATGACAGAACAATAAGAATCATGCTTTTCCATCAAAGCGTTGCATAAGCAATGAAATAACCTGTTAGTATTAAACATTTTACGATGAAAATCGTACGTACGTACCTGTACATAACCTGTAATAAGAACAATTTTTTTGTTAAAAAATATCTTAGCCTATTGTGGGTATTCACCGACTTCTCCATTCTTCTTGTTGCTTTCTGAACACAAACACTGCGATAACGCGGCAACTAATTCGAACAGCGAGAACGCTAGAAGCAGAATGGTAGCAAGTTTGTGGGGAAGCGTGGATGCGGGGACAAAGGGAGATGAGTCAAGAACTGGGCGCGTTTGGGCTGCTGGATTTCACCGTGTTACGGCCCGTTCTCGTTTTGAAACTTACGAACCGTTTATTTTTTTTAGTTTTCCAAATATTTTTCGGACCGCGGTAAACCGAGGACAACTGAAACCACGGATATTGAATCCGCAGATACGGGGGTCCGCCTCTATGAGGTTTGACACGTGACGCTGACCGTTCGCTTCCGCCTAATGCCGGGTTTAGGAATGCTGGATGCTGTACCTCCATTTCCCAGTACGCTTATATATATATATATATATATATTAAGTTTAATAATCTGAGACAGATAGATATATTTATCAAAGATCCATCTTCTTACGAAATCGACGTGAGAAATATCAGTAATATGCAGCTCTGTGACATGAGCAGGTTTATACACACACACACACACATACTAATATATTTGAAGAATCGGCGTATTCAATGAACGATTGCACAAATTTCACTTAGAATGCACGAAAACGTGGCACAGCATGTGACAATATATGCAAAATTCTATTAACTAAAAACTTGAAAATGTGATGATTACTTAAAACCAAAACAAGTAAAATAACATAATTGAAGAAACAAGTTTTTAAAGTGATTTAGCATTCACCTGATTTTACAGTACCGTGATTGCACACTTTATTCTCATTCATTCGATCTAAGGTTCAAATCTCTGTCCAGAGACATGGTGTTTTTACTGGTTTCTCGCGGGTTTTCTCAGCGCCTCCAGGAGTATGTTTTGTTACTATCCGTAACCATCCATGTATTTCATTCGACAAGATGTGACTTATGCAGTTGATTCAGTAGGGTTTAGTAAAGAAAACAAAAAATTTCTCACTATTTTTTTCGGTATGTTATTAATTAGTATATGTTTCCCTTCCTTTCCCTCGCCCCTCCTTTGTGTTACAGTTTCCCATATTGGAAGCCAGATATATCGACCCATGACGTGCAGCGTTGCCATGCCAACAGTTCGTGGATCTCTATTCCTATTGTTGCGTGTAAAGCCACGTGCAGTAACATGTGTCAGGTAACCATGGCCTCTAATTATTTTATAAGCTAGAAACCCCCTTAATAATCAATTGCGTGAAGTCTCAGTGGTTATGTAATATCATAATGAATTGACCACAGTCAAACACAACTGCACCGTTAATACTGCAATATTTTTTACATTATTAGTACCCAGATTATGACAGGCAATTTTCAAACTCAAGTCAAAAATACACGATGTATCAATTTGAGGTAGATATTCACCTGCTTTTTGAACAGTTTTTGATTACTTGTTTTGCCCTTGGAGGGCACGAAGTCCATCCGCATAGCGACGAACTTTTGTCTGACAGAACTGGCACTTCATATTCAAAGGTTTTAATGCGAATAATTTAAAATTTTCAGTTATAATTCTGGACGTTTAAAAAAATTTTTTTTCTTTGAACTTTAACGTGCCTTCATAATGTGTGGGGTGCAAGAACTTCGGTACAAACTTAGTACCGTACATAACATATGGACTGCGCAGTGATTTAAAGCGTGAATTTGCAGCAATTTTGTTTATTTCATAGGGACTTTCGACTGTGTAACCGCCAGAAAGAAGAAACTGGAAAAATTCCAGAAAGGAGGAGTCGGGTCTATTTATTTCTTTTTGCGACTTATTCCCGAGTTAGAGGGCGTGACATGCAACCTGGTGATGGTACGGTTTGCTCGAATTCATGATTGCACACACGCACGTCCAGGCGAATCATGCATAACCCGCAACAGTAATGAATCAAGCAGGCATACCGTTTCCAGCTGCAAATTTTGTGTAGGACAGATGACCGACTCGTGATATGAACTCCGTTGCTTATCAAGACGCGGACCACCTGCTTCCTTGTGTTAAATATTGACACTTTCCACGTAGCGCCTGATATAATAGAATATTCTACAGCTCTGAACAAGGATCTGAACTGTGTTCCACCAGGCGTATGGAATTTAGTTCAATGTTTATTTCTCGCGTGTCACAGTATGTCCAGCAATCAGTCCTACAGGTTTTGTGCATACATTCCTGGGCTCAGTATTCTCGGCCCCTAGTCTAGCTGATGGAAGATCGGAATCGATCTTTGTGGTGCAGAAGCGACATGCTCTTTCGATTTAAAAAAAAAGTCACTCCCTCTGGAAATAAAATGGACTTATGACGCAATGGAAAGTTTTTTTTTTACACTCAAAAGTCAAACGTAAATAAATGCTTAACATGTTCATTGAATAAGTACAAGTAGTGCTTCTTTTTCTAAAAACGTGTTGCCCTACCCTCTACTATAAAAATTAAAACTATAAACCTAAAGTGTCTTGGTAGGCTTAAAGCAAGGTAGATACAGTCAAAACACAACTAACGTTTATTAGTTAATGATAGTAATAAAGTTAGCAACTACATGTTTCGGCCCATCTAATGGCCATCATCAGGTTGCAAATTTTAGCTTCAAGAGTTTATACAACATGCAGACAGACTGTGTTTGATGATGAGATCTCAATCATGCTAATACATAGCAAGCTATACAAACTAATCTAGATGTGTACAGTATACTCTATGTTTCCGTGAGTAGTCACGTGTTGGGTGGGGCGACCTCGTAGTCTTTGGTTTGAGTGCAGAGCGGGATGGCGTCTGCGTACCTTACGTGTTGACCTCTTAATGGAGACTAAAAGTGGTATGTTCCTTGGTCCTATGGCTAGGGGCTACGTAGGACCAGTTAAGCTGATAGCATAGGATGGAGTGTTGCAGCCACTGTGTTGCCAGGGGGGGAGGGATTCTCACATCGGGCTGGAGAACGTCAAGTGTCTGGGGTACAGATCCTCTCTGTGAGAAAAAATGTTGAAATGTAGATGGCAACACAGTATACTACACACATCTACCGGAGTGCTGACAAGTCCTTAGCCCGACAAGGAAGGAAACAAGCTGCGCCTGTCAAATTGTGATGGGGAGAGGAATGGATTGATTTGGCTAGGGTAGGGACAGGTGGTGGACTCTTGTTAATGTGGTAATGAACCTCCAAGTTCCATAAAATAGGAGAATGTAGCTTGTTTCCTTCCTGGTCGGGCTAAGGACTTATCAGCACCAATGGAGGTTAGTTTGTATGGCTTGCTATGTATTAAGATGATTGAGATCTCATCATCAAACACAGACTATTTGCATGTTGTGTAAACTCTGGAAGCTAAAATGTACAACCTGATGATGGCCGTTAGATGGGCCGAAATATGTAGTTGCTAACTTAATTACTATCATTAGCTAATAAACTTAGTTGTGTTTTGACTGTATCTGCCTTGCCTTAAGTTTGATAATACACAACGGGGATGTCTCATCTCAAAGTGTTTGGTAGATATGGGACTTTACACAAGTTTTCCGTTCTGACATTCTGTGGACCGTTAATCATGATATATTTGCTAATAAGGACCAAAAAGATGCACTTTTTCTCTCAATTTATTCAATTTTTTAAGAGAAAAAAGTGTATCTTTTTGGTCCTTATTACGCAAGTTTTCCGGTATGTGTAATGGCTGCAGAAAGTGCTGGATGTGATAATTGTATTGCTCTTCGGTCTTTCAGAAATTTCTTATTCGTGTTACATAATACATCGAAATGCCACACGACACAGTGCACCTACCTACCCCCGTCAGTGAAGGACTTAAGTCTGTGTACTTACGTCACGTGTTGCAAATGCATATATGGGAATTAACATATCAATTCAGCACGGTAAGGGTACAGTCCGATCGTTCACCGTATGACTCGGTCTTTTTGGGGACAAATCCTGAAAGGAACTTACTTTTGTAGGAGGTGATTTGGGGGCGGGTTAGTGTAGCTAGATTTTAGAACTCTTCATTTTATAGCACCTACCGGCGGGTATTCTGAGTAACCACCCTCTTGCCAGCACATTTTCACACCGATGGGGATAAAGTAAGGCGTCCCCTAATATTTCACCTTTGACCAAGCAGCCACTGTGCTGAGGTCAGCACATTTTCTATCCCGCTGTATACTCACAGTTTATTTCCCCCTCTCGTCCCCAGAACTCATTCCTTATTCATCTACCATTCTTTTTCTTCTGTTATACCATTTATATTTTCGTATTGATTGGGCGCACTTTTCTTTTCTCCTACTGTTCGCTCTTGGCATTTTCACTTTGGGCTTCTTCCACCCACCATTAATTCACCCTGACATGGCTTTGCCGATGTCCTTGTTTGTTAAATATTCAGAAGAGAGAGATAACGGATATTCCGGATTGTCGTACGTGGCAGGGGAAGACGAAATAGCATAGAAGCAAAACATCATTTCGTGATGCACGTTTCAAGCCCCCTTATTTAACTAGAGCAGTATGGCTGGAGTGGTTTCTCAGCAGGGCTTCAATTATTTCACTTTACTCCGCAAATAGACCTCATTCTACACGCCATTTTGTATGCTTGAACGCCTCAGAAAAACAACATTTTAATGAGACTGGAAACGTACATGTATCGTAACACTGAGGTATCTTCATATGTTGGAACCTTCTCCGACTGCCCTAGTATTTAATCCACTGTGGCCACACTTTCGTTATTGTTCACAATTCTCCGTGTAATATATATACATTATTTGCTGAAATTTTTATTCATATGTGTACATTGGTTTTGTCAAATTTATCGATCATGCGTAACCTCAAGCCTTCACACCGTCGTAACATTTTGTGCTTGCGGAATTGAAAAAAAAATATTTCATACACAATTTGTAGGTATACGCAAATTCTATCCATATAATAAATTTCGTACCTCGAAACATAATCGATAAATATTAAATATTATGATTATCCATTTTACTTATCCTATTTATTATTCATGCACATCGCATGACGAAACAAGGTAGGTTATGGTCGATTACTTTCGTCATCGATTAATATCGACGGCAACCATGGTTACACTAGTAACTAAAGTAGTGATAATTTAAGTAGGGCTTCGTGTATAGTGTCTGTAATTTTTGTTCCATTTTAAGCCAACTTGAATTTTCGCGACAGGTTTTTAGTAATCCCCCCCCCCCCCAGTATATAATGTCACGAAAATCCGTCCGTCCGTAAAAACGTTTTCCGTGAATCAGTTTTGTGGTGATATGAATACAGTTCGGTGTACTGTGATGTCCGCTGTACAACTAGAGTTACGACTATACACGCCTGGACGTATATGAGGAATGGAGATACAGCTCCACGCATTCTTAATCTCGGCACAAGATGAGGGTGAGTAGTCAGCTTTATGCCCCGCCGCTTTATTTCCAAGGAAAGAGTTCCAGTTACCCACTGAATAGCGGACTTCTTGATCTCTGGAAATGATCTGGACGTTCTTGGACAACAAAAATATTTCTTCCCTGCTTGGAATCGAACCACGATTCCTCGGTCGTCCAGTCTGCAGTCTAATCCCTGAACCGACTAAGCTATAGTATTCGATGGCTCTTGAAAATTGCCACATTTCTTTCTATGCGCTCGTATCATTTATCCCCTGCACTTCAGAGGTTCCAGTATTTCATACATGCAATACAGAGAACGGAAAATCTGTTACCTTTATCGCAAGTATGAGTCACACATTTTAACAACTGTGACCTGCCAGTATTTCAGTATATTGTTAGTTGTCCATTGCTTCAATGAAGCTAAGTGTTTTTTCAGCTTACAATTGTTTATTTTTCTATGACGTACATATAAAATGGGAGTTTAAGTGAGCTGAAGTTTCAATTAACCTTTTGGCGCCGGAATTATTTTTTTAATTTTAGCACATCCTGTGTATAAAATGTGAATAATACAGGAACCAAACACGTTAGAATTATGAAACAAACTGCATTTTGAAGAGAAAAAAACGGAGAGTATATACCATGTTTAAAATATTCATTACCTGTATTTGTTGAATAAATATATAAAATGCAACTTTAGAGGTTAGCGGTGCGGTACGACCACTATAGTTGACATTAGGCATCAAAAGGTTAATTCAGTATGAAATTTTGATGTGAGGCAAAATATTTTTAACGTGCAATTCTAACAAACATATCGAGCAATAGCAACAAAAATATTTCTCCCAAGCGTCTAATCGACGAAAGCGTGGTCTGGTTAAATTTAGAATGGTGATTCTGTGTGTAATTAAAAGTTAGTTATGACAGCCAACCGGGTAATTCTGTGATACAGAATCTTTCTTACGCGGCTAATAATGCCTCAGAAAACGAAAGATTCACAACGTGTCACAGTTGGCACCATTGTTTCGAAGAAACGTACTACTGCTTACACCGTTCTGTGAGCTGTAACTAACCAAACAGGGCTGTAGTATCGTCTTCTTGACTGAGGACGCACCGTTTGGAACAAGTGTACCAGATGTGTTGGAAGTCCTGCCAGAGTTGTTGGTCATAGAAGAGAAAGTCATTTGATCTCCTACTTCCCTACCTTCTTTTCTTCCTCCTCCATTCATTGCTGACAAGAATTTACAGAAACTTCTACAAATCACCTGCCCCTTTTCCTTTTTTGACTTCCTTCTGGACGCCCTAGCGTAACTTTTCTGTTTCCTTTTCTCTTTACCGTTATCTCCTTTCCTTGTCTGTATACAACGCAATGCAGTTTCACTCTGTGTGTAAGGATGTATGAGTGAAAGAGTGTTATAACATTTCTGTTACTGTAGAGTTTTCTTCTGGCGTCTGTCACTAAAAGTTGCTGGCCTGCATGTGTCTATACCGTCTTGTTCTGGAAACTTTTTTAGCGTGGATGGAGATGATAATCGTGAAAGATGCAATGGCAAGGATGCGAAAGAAAGAGGTGGCCTATTTGAAGGTAATTATCAAGTATTTGCATTTCAAGCAGCGTACAGCAGCCTTTTACTTCACAAGAGTCATTAAAAAATTTCCAAGTCCTGTGCGCACATTACACTAATGTTTATCAGTAAAAGCCTTTTTTTTCCGGGGCAAATTTGTTTTATGTTAAGGAACTGATTATGTTCCGTCTTATAGAATTATTTAATGTTAAAGTTTTGTCTTAGTCTTTATTCACCTTGTCTGTTCTTGTGGGAACTTTGTGGTTGATTTGTCTTTGTTGTTATTTCTTTTGTTTATTTATTTTTTCTCTTTTTTTTTGTTAGGGAAATTTAGGTTAAAATTAGTATCGATTGTTTGCTACTAAAAATTAGTGTCCTTTTAATGATGACTTAATTTTTAGACCTTTTAACTTCCTTAGGAATGAAAGAACGTCAAAGAGAAATTTTCCTTTTTTGTCATTGATACTTTTTTAAAAAATTGTACGTAATTTCATTCTATAAAATTATGTCTCATATACAACCACATTGATTATTGTTAGAACGTAATAAAACTGAAAGAGCAAGGACGATGGAATAGCCTCTCACTTCTTATTTTTCTCACTCCTCCCACTGTCAGTTTTCCAAAATACGATGTTTTAACCTGCAACATTCACGAATCCCATTACAACTTAAATATTATGCACCAAATTTCAATATACTTTCGAAGTTCACAAAAACACTAAAAAAGTGGTCCTTCCTTCTGTTGGCAGTACTTGAGTTAAATGTGTTGGAGAACTGCCGCGTGCCGCAGACATAAATTCGGCTGGCCACATGCGGTCTGTGGGCCGCTAATTGCATACCAGTGCTTTAGGTGGTGGGGGAATGAAATGAAAGACTTCTTCAGTCCGGATGACCGGTCTACGGGCCCACGGTCGAATTCGTTTAACAGTATTTGTTAAGTGTTTTATTATCAGGGAAGTGTTTACACTGGGGTTACTTGGGAACAAGGCGCTGTTGAGAACATTTGGGGCCTAAAAACAGGAAAGAAGAATGGAAGCGAAAAACGTGTTAGAAGTAGCTTCATAATGTGTGCTATTCGTGTTAAAATTTTGAAGTCAAGGAGAAAGAACTGGGTGTGAATTGTATCACGCATTGTGGTGGTAAAACGTCACGCAGAATTTTTGTCATAAGAGCCTGAAGAAAACAGAGGATTTGGGAGACTTAAACATAGATACAGTAATCCATATTAAGCATATTTGAAAGAAATATCTATTTTGGAGGTATGATGTCAATTCGACTGACTGAGGACAAGGTCCAGTGGCCGGCTGTTGAGAAAGCGATAACAAATATTCCAGTTCCGTAAGAGGAAAATCGGTTGGCCAGCTGACAGACAATTACCTTTTCAAAAGGATTCTCCTCCATGGAGTTAATTTTGATCTGAGAGTCGCAAGTAACTGGTACTGCAGTTATGTCGACTTTGATTGAATCCACTGTCTGGTGCAAACCTGGCGGGAATCGCTACTTCGATTGCAGTATTTTATGAAATTATTTCACAGAAATGTGCATCGTCCGAAAGTAGTACATATTTGAGTCCGACTATTTCAGCATGGGATTCTTTCTTTTTTCGTAAATTTTCGAGATTTTCTTGCTTAAAATTCGGAGCTGCAAGAAAGTTCTGAGCATAAATGTGTCTCTTTTGGACTGATGCAGTAGCATCAGTCCAAAAGCCGATATTTGAACCTTTTCCTCTGCTAAATACTCGTATGTACTTACCGCGTGAAAAAAAAAATTTTAATGTTGGTGAGACAATTACAAAACATACTTATTCCAAATACAATTTTTCTGTTAGTCTTACGAGATAATTAAACAAACGAGAGAGTACGGACCAGAATTCTTATTCTGTGGGTGTATTTTCTAGGACATTAAAATCAGAAGGTTAAGATGGGCAGGTCACATAATGAGAATGGAAGAAGAAAGGAATCCAAAAAAGGTTTTAAACGGAAACTTCTACACCACAAGACCATTGGGAAGACCAAGAACCAGATGGGCAGATGTGGTCCAGAGGGATGTATTACAACTGCTGGTGATAAGAGGATGGAGGAGAAGAGTTGAAAATAGGGATTAATAGAGGCTTCTTATGAGGGAGGCCAAGACCCGGAAGGGGCTGTAGCGCCATATAGGGATAGAGGGATGGATGGATGGGTGTATTTTCTAACTTAACGTTTGTTGCGAGATTTGAGATTATCGCTGCCGTCTTCTGTGTTGTTACGTCCTAAATATGATTCTTGATTAATATTCCTTGCTAATCACGATTACAGCTGAGGAGAATCTGAGTCAGAGGCAGCGCTGCCAGCATATTACGTAGGATCCTAAGATGTTATGTGATAACAGTTTTCGGAAAACCTACTTTTTTGTTGCCAAATTTTCTGCGTCCAATGTCAAGATGTGGCGGTCGCTGCAATTTTAAATTGTTAACATCTCGTTAATAGTAATAACTAATAAACCGTTGTAGTGAAGTAGCGGGATTTGATTGCTCCATATATTGCAAGAGGAATCAACGAATGTTATGTGATACATGTCCAATATCGACGTTTTAAATTCTGCAGTTTTACAGACGAAGAATATAGGCGGTGCTCAGGCACTGAACTGGTTCTGTCAGCTCTGACGCACTGGATTTACATTCGGCAGATGTCTGGTTGTAAACTCTGCTGGGTTAACACCTATTCTGTCCGAAATATTTTGTCGTTCACCCCATTTCTTCCAGTCGAATTCATGAAGACTACCTCAATTTTTGTAAGACCGCTTCTTTCCAAGCATGGTGTTGTTTATCAATCGTGCATGATTTTACCATTCGTGACAACATAGTCTGAGTCACTTAGGCCCATGAAAACCGTTAAATAGTGGGGGTTAGGCCTCAGTGCATACCTGACAGCTCTGTTCTCTGAATTGCATAATTATTAATGTATAACTAGTGGGAAATGCCCCCTGACTATTCAATAGAAATCTCATGTAGGTAAAATTGTGTACATGCTTAGGCTGCCTGACGATTAACATCTGTAAAACTCTGAAAGTTTCTAATAGGGGAAAGTATGTACATATCAAGGCTATCTGATGATTAACGCCATCTGTCAGACGTTTAGAACAATTACACCCTCTATTAGTGAATAGGATCATGTATATACGGTTGGTCAATCCATCTGTTGTAAGACGTTTCTTGCTTTTAATTCATATTTCCTGCTGGTCTCATTGATTTAATCCAATATTCCCATAACTTCCAAGTTACTGTACCTTTAAGTCTGTACTGTGTATATCTTTACTTGTCCCACCAGTGTAATTTGTGTCTTTGAATGTTGTCACAATATATGGAAACCACACCGGACGTATCTTACCAAATCAGCTTACATTTCCCATGTCTGCACCATAAATTTGAACTTAGTGGTGAGCGCATGGGACATCATACAGTCACGCTACATATCATTTCAAAACTGGGAGTTACTCTGTTTTTCCACTCAGCTCTTCGCGTATGCCCTATGCTCTCCGTGATGCAGAATGGTAGTCGATCAAGCAGAATACCGGGCCGGAAAACATAAGAGACATCCGGTCACTAAATCCTCCGGTTCAGATACATGAGAAAGGCGGTTGGTGGGAAGGGTGACGCCCGTAATTATGTAACGCGTTCGTCTCACCCGCATGCCGTGTGTAATACGGAGAGTTCGGTGGTAAACTGGCCCCTTAGGCGGTACTGTTGTGTTATATGCCGTATTTCTAGAGAACGCAGCCCTAACGTGATTAGAGGGTACGTGTATAAGTCTGGTACTTCGTTTAATTTGGATGCTTCAGGAAAGTAGTGGTTACCAGCAAACTTGTGTGGTATTCAAGAGATTACTGGATGTCACTGTTGGCCCATAGACCGACTTGATGATTTTTGTCATTCCCGCCAGAGAAATGTTTGTATAGTTCCTCACATAGACCCAAACTACTTCGAGGAAGTGTTATATTGCCCTTCGTCCAAGGTTACACTTTCGTAACATCCCAACATTTCAGAAGTTATTTCTTCCACCTTCATGTGCACAGGATTGGACAGAAGATGTATAAAATACACCTGAACGTGGCAGCTGAAACAACTTCAGAAAAGTGGTGGCTTTTTGACAAAATCCGAATAACATGTTCAATTCTCTATCTGGAAATGGCTGTAACGCGTGATCCATCAGAACATATTTTCTGTTTAATCCCATGCGCTTGAAGATGGAAGGAGAAGAAACTTCCGAAACAAAGTTGTTACTTGAACAAAGTCCAAAATCTTAATCAGAATTTTTTCCTTTCTTCAAGAAAGGTCAAACTTAATTCAAACAACTTCTTCCAGTTCTTTCGGAGTCATCGTTTACAACCATTCTTCCATTTAAACCATGCAGCTGAGAAAACATTATTTAATAAAAAAAAGTAGCAGCCATGAACGCACATTGTGTGGACAATTTCCCTTACACAGTCCCGACGTGTAGGATAATTAGGAATGATAATTTGTTTAGAGTTTGTAAGCAAAGTATGTCTAATTACCGTGCCTTGTACAAGCTAATAATCTTAATTTTATGCATCCCGTTGTGTTAGAGAATAAATAAAGGCAGATTAACAGCCGTCAAAAACACAACTTCACAAAAGTAATAAGTTAACCAGCTACACGTTTCGACCCTCTATAGGTCATCTTCAGGCTGATATTTGAAACTTATTAGAAAACATACAGAACATATGCGGAAGGGGTATCTCACTCCTTATAGGTTTTTATTACAAGTCTGGTCTTTACACGTAGTTGATTTCGAGATTAAAATTGAAGATTGAAATTAAAATTGAAATGAATTTAATGAAATTATTTATTAAAATCTTCAATTTTTAAATTAGCTGCTGTTGGTAGTAGTATTTTGTTGATAGATGCCATGTGGTTTCCTGTAACAGAACATAGTGTGTTATAAATGGTGCGGTAGCTGCTATTGTTACATGGTTATACAATATGTGTTATTCAGTACTTAAATATTGGGTGTCCCAACGTTGTTTTTTCATGTCACTCTACAGCCTATGACCTATTCCAAACGTAATGCGTGGAATACTGAAAGTATTGCTTAGCGACAGCGTGTGGTTGGTGGTAAGCCAACTCTCGTGGATCGTGTTTCACTATTACATCAAATAATTTGTTTTTAGTAATTGTAATTCTGTCATTAATCTCTATGTATTTTTCCGTTTTCTTTTATATGTGGTATCTCGCAACCTTAAACATGTGTTTTCCTGTATGTGTGGTAAATATTACGTCCATAATGTCTTCCACATGGCCTTAGGAATGGCCATGATTTATTAGATGTTGAGCGTACGCTGAATTTCTGTAATTATTTTTATAGGCTAAGATATATTTTTAAAACCTTGTCTGGAATTGTCTACCTGTCTTTCCGGTGTAGACAAGTTGGTAGTCTTGGCACCGTAGTTGGTATGCACTACTGCTTTGATATTTTTGGCTTTTTGTTTTGTTTTTGTTTTTGCGTTTCTATTCAGATTTTTCCGACGTTATTTTTGGTTTGTACAGCCACACCTGGATTTTGCTTTTTTTAAAGAGTTTTATAATGTGATAGACTTCCTTTTCTACTTGTGCAAAAGAGGCCCATTTTTTTCTTTTCCTTGTGACTATGGACGTCATAGGTCTTTTTTGACATTATTTCTTGGTTTTCTGTTGTATTTTATTTATATTGTCGTGGTGATGATTGTTTCATCGTGGAACTTAAGATGTTAAAGTCCTAAGAACAAACGTGTTTTTAAAGTAATTGGATACAATTTACTAACTCATGTAGTCACAAATGTAACAATAGTTTTGAGAGCACACAAAAAAATTCTCCCTGAAGATGGCGCAATGAGCGCCAAAAGATGTAGGAGACAAGGTGACAATTAATACATATATCTCATTACATATGTGCATTTTGTTGGTGTATTGAAGACATAATTTATGAAAAAATGCACGGAATGGGAAGCTTCAAAATACTCGTTAATGTTGAAGGAAATTCGCCCTTTGAAGGCCACTGTGAATCTATATAGTACACACAGATTAAATTCTCATTTCACAGAGAACAAATTGTTCTTTCCTTAGAAAGACTAATGGGTGAATGTTGTACAGGTGTAAGTAAGGAAAAACTACTTACTGTAAATCATACAGAATACATAAAAACACAACTTGCGCAAAATGCAGACCTTCACTGCTCAACCTAGGGGTACATACAGTAACCACCAGGATTCAAAACGGGTCCTTTCATTAAATATCTTGTGGGGACCACAATGGGAAGTCAAAGAGATTCATTTGGCCAGTGGACAGTATAATGAGTAGATTATATTTATGTACAAAAACGACATTAGCTTCTTTAAAAGAGAATAAAGAACAAGATTATCGCAGGATTCTCATAGACCGAAACAAAACTAAATATGCTACAGGAAATAATAGGCCAATAATATTACTTGTTGATATTTTAGATCCGTGAGAATTCTATCCTTGATATCCGTATGACTGACTGTCTGGCCAGTACTCTTTCTGTTGTTTGGCGATCCTGTCGGCAGCATTTCGAAGCCCTGATGTGTTTCGTGGATCCCTTATTGAAAAGCCTGTTTTTAAGCGTCTGAATTACCTTAGAACAGCGCGATCGACAACCGTATACTGTTGAAGACTGTCAGCTTTAGTTGGCATGTTAACGGTAACAGGACTGAATCTGGGGACCTCGCAAATGAGCTGCAGAACAGAAGCTTGAGAGCATCTACTGTAAACAGAAGGCAGAAAGTAAAGACAAAGGTAAAAGCCGGTTCGGAGCAGTAAAAAGGAACACCCACAAGAGAGATGTGGAGAAACAGAAGAATAGAAAATGAGATAAAGACAAGAAAGAAGCAGAAACGATTGTATTGATTGGTATAATTAATTTCGCAGCTTTTTGGTTTAGGTACCAACGTTCAAACCGAGGCAGAAATATTAAATATGAAATTTTAGTCTTGCAATATAGAAAGTATCTGTAGTCTTTTAGGTGGTTGAAGAACAAAGAACAGTAGGAAAAACTGTGATCTAATTAAAATATAATTGATTGTACCTGAAACGATAGAAAAGCAATGAAACTAATGTAACAGAAGTTTATTTCCCACAAGATATTCGAACCCTTTATTACACATTGCATGTAGCAAATTAATATCGACGTTATTCGAATTTGGAACTTCCTAAATATAACACAAGTTCTCTACCCCTGCCCAGCAGAAGGAATTCATGCAAGTCCGGACTCTGGCAAGATCATCGGACATACCGCTTACTGTTAATTGTCGTCTCTCTTGGTCTCAGGTGTCCAGTTCGATCCAGCTGCTTGTTAATGCAGCGTGGCTCAGAGATAGGCGGCAGGGGATCGTTCATTTGATAGTTATAGTGATTGATATATGTAATAGAACCGTGAAGGGCTGAACAGGGATTGCATGCATATAAAGAGACGTTTGCAGGAAGGGTGTTTCTGAGTGTGTTTTGTTCCCCCGAGGGCTTGGTTTCCCCCTTGAAGACAAGGTCTTGTATATATTGTGTTATCAGCTGGCTTCATTATCCGGATCACCGGCACGCAGAGATGGCAAAATCTGTACCAGGGGCCACTGAGACGGAAGATTTTCGGAGTAATAACAAGACCCAGCGCTGAGAGATAACTTTCGACGAAAGTATACGATACTGCGGGATCACTGTCACACACCGCACATGACTCTGATTTGTATTTCACTTGATATTTGCTTTTATTTTAGGCTTTTCTCCTTTCAGAACAAAATATCTTGTCGTTCACCATTTTTATGCGGCGATGCACAACAAAGTTCTGGGCCAAATCAAAAGTACAGCTAAAGCTGTAACAACTGTCGTGTCTAAAGCCTGTCATGCTTTAACTGTTTATACCACAGTGACAGCTTACATATACCACCAGTTTTGACATTAAGAGCCATTTTCCACCAGCCTGTTAGTAGCGCCACAAACAGTAGCGCTTCTGAAGCGAAAAGAACACTTCCGTGGAAACGGTAACATACTCAAGCTACAATTTTTTTCTTAGCTGTGGCGTGTCAAGAGTTGTGACGCTCCTGGTAGCGGGAACAAGCGAACGGAGCATTCGTAATGCTTCGCGTGGAAGCACGCCCATTGTAACTAATGGTGCACTAAGTCGCGCTACTGTTTGTGGCGCCACAAACACACTAGTGGAAAAGGACCTTAAGAAGTCCATGGTGTATTTGCGGTTTTATACGTTTCTTAGAATAAAGAGCAAATATTTTCCCATGCACCTATAACCGGCTGACTTTTCTTATGAAGACGAAGAATTTCTTAGTAAAAAGGTAAAGGTAAGTGTAAAGTTCACTCTGTAACGGGCCATGAAGGCCCAGATGCGGAGTAAAGATATACCCGTATTCCTTCTTTAACCTCGGCGCTAGATGTGAGTGGGTGGTTAATTCCACGCCCCGGCCGCTTTACTCCCGGGAAAGAAACCCATTACTCATTTTACAGGAGGCTAGGTAGTCCCAAGGGCAGGTCTGGACGGGTGCGGAAAATCTCGCCTTCACTGGGATCCGATCCTCGGACCGTCCAGCCCGTAGCGAGTCGCTATACCGAATACGCCATCCCGGCCCACCGAAGTGTTTCTTAGTAAGTATAAATCGAAACTTTGTATATGGCATATATATAGTAGAATTTCATATTTCAAATTTACTTGGGACTTTCCGCACAAAATAAAAGCCGATATAGAGAAAATTGAAATGGCAGAGACGAAATTCCTAAGAAGCTTTGCTGGTTATATAATGATCGAAAACAAGTACATGTATAATAGCAATATGAGATCAGACTTCTACATGTACCACCGCTGTAACAAAATTGAACAGTGATAAAGAGACTGGTGGTGAATTAAAATGACATTCGACCTCCTTATGTACTTCCGCGATGCAAATCAACGGGATGATGAAACATAGAGCCTTCTAACTTCGGCGTGTTGATTTCACTTGAAAATGTAACAGGCCAAAAGGCCTAGCTTTGAGGTTGATTATTGTTTGTGTACATTGACTGCACATGAGCTCCTATCGACACAAACCTGAGCACTGCGAACAGGCATAAAACGCAGAGCACAGTTTTGTTTATGAAACTATTTAGAAGCGAATTTAATAATTGTCCAACAAGATGCGACTTATTCAGTTTATTACATTGCTGTAGGCAGCTCTACATGTTTCGGGTGTTGACACCCATCATCAGGAGCTGGTACAGCTGTAATTACAGCTTCTGGTATTGATTAACTGCAATGAGTAAAATACGCTGCTATTAATACTAATA